>Ga0209636_10002608_pt1 | contig 18418 bp, 16 predicted proteins | sample DeeMarSWOR152_54_FD_187464 | JGI IMG/M metagenome (GOLD analysis project Ga0209636, IMG submission 187464) | Marine sediment microbial communities from White Oak River estuary, North Carolina - WOR-1-52-54 (SPAdes) (version 2) | ecosystem: Environmental > Aquatic > Marine > Intertidal zone >... | reverse complement strand
TACCCCATCAAATGTGAAATCATCAGTCGAAATCGTGCCTTCGAAATCGGAAGCCAAACCAGGGGTTACGACCATTACAAGCGTCCACTACTCAGTGAGTGTCTGTAATAAGAACGCGGTATACTGAATAGAATGAGCCTGGTCAATTCTCGGACCCATTCCTGAAACATAGTTCTTCCAGTTAAAACCTATACGTTGGTAATTAATCTGGTTTAGAATGAGAGTATTACCCTCTGAAAAGGATAAAGGAAAAGCTGCTCCAATACTTATTGTATTTAATTGGAGCTCAACATCTTCCATACCGGGGACACTAGGATCCGGATCTGCGAACTTGGTATAAGGGATAAACTCATAGCCAACTGATATACCTATTGCCTCTTGAGCGAATACATTGCAACATAATCCAACGAGAATGAAACACAATACAATAAGATAGGGTAAAATTTTTCCTACGTTATGAATTGATATTCTCATGGCTTACACTCCTAAATAATGTTTGTTTATTTTCCGATAAATGTTCCCTAAATACTATATAATGTATTACCATCTTTTTCTTTAAAATTAAATGTCTGCCCCGATCGCCTTATTTGCCGAGCAGCAGGATCAGTTGTTCCAGAAATTAACCAAGTTCACCCAGGCCCACAAAGGGCTATGGTGTCTGAAAGCGGAAGAATACCTGCTGGCCAACGCCCGGCTGATATCGGTTTAGGAGTCGGACTTTGGCCGCCGGCCCATGATTCCATGAGGTGGGCCGCCCTACCGTAAGTCAGTTCTTCTTTTTCAAAAAGTGACCTGAGTATCGTAGTTCTTCATCCCTGTCCTTGGTCAGGACATCGATACGGTCTCCCATATATCTGCCATATCCGATCACTACCGCACTATCGGGTCGAGACGTATCAACAGCCAGATTGAATGTTTCGGGAACCGAAACAACTTTCACCGAAACCATGGGAAGCCCAGATTCTTCATCGATGATTAAAGCAAAATTCTCCAAAAACGGAGTCGGATCCGGATTGAGAAGTACATATTCCCCTATTCTGTTTTGCCACAACGGATGCATTTCCGGTGTTTCGAAACGGGTTCCGATACCTCTGAACTTACGGTTTTGATAAATCCCGAAGATCCGCTTGCTGTCGATTTCATCAAATCGTATCTCAATTGCATTCAAATCGGCGATCGGCAGGGGCAACAGGCCCAAGATTTTCAAACGGATTCCGTATCTCCCCCCCCGAAGCCGAACAACACGCAGTGCCATATCCATCATCTGTAGCTTCGGGCCTAGGGTGCTGCCGTTAATCCGCACCAATCCCAACTCGGTGGCATAATTCCCGTAATATTTTTCATTTAGGGTTGGAGTCTTGGGCAGTTTTTTGAAAGGGTAGTCTTTTTTCTCCCCGGTCTTTTCGGCCAGTACAATTTCAAGAACCTTGCCGGCCAAACCATCAATTCCTTTTTCATCTTCATTGGCCAGTATCGTAAGGGCGATATCATACTCCGGAATGATCACCACTGTACTGGAAAAGGGATTCGTCCCGCCATCATGATAATAGGATTTGACTCCCGAATAGCCCGGAACGTCCATGACGTACCAGCCGTATCCGCGGTGCAGATCAAAATCGAGAGGAATATTCCGGTTATGCTTTTCAAGCATGAGAGCGACCGTTTCTTCTTTCAAGATTTGATTACCCTGAAATCTACCACCCGAGAGAAACGCTGCTGAAAACCGACCCAAATCGTTGGTCGTGCTGATCAGATCGCCCTCCCCTGTGCCTCTGAAGGGGGGTGCCAGTACATATTCCCCGTCAACGTACCCCCGGATTTCTTCGGCCAGGTCATATGGATTCATGGTTGAGTTTTCCATTCTCAGGGGAGAGAGGATGTTTTGGCGTATATAATCATAAAACTCCATTCCGCTGACCTTGGAAACAACGGCAGCGGCAAGTTCGTAACCCAGATTGCTGTATCGATAGACTTTGTGGCTGTCGCTCGCTGCTGTTTCATCCTTTAAGAGGTTCAAGAAATCATCGAGATAGTCCATTTGAGAACTTTTACCGTCCCAGGCGGTAGAATAGCCCTTCAAGAATACCGACGGTAGAGCCGAATGATGGGTGAGTATGGAACCGAGGGTGATATCTTCGGGTTGAGCTCCTCTTAGTTCGAATCCCGGAAGATAGACTGATACAGGTTCGTTCAGATCCACTTTTCCCTCTTCCACCAACTGCATGACGGCGGTTGCAGTAAAGAGTTTGGTAACCGAAGCAACCAAGAGCCGAGTGTCCGCAGTCAAGGGGATTTCATTTTCCTTGTACCCCGAAGCGGTTGACCAGAACGGCCCGTTGGCATTGCTTATGGTTAATACGATACCACCGTTCTTCAGCCCTTTGGCTTCTTTTTTCACAAGCTTGGTGATTTTTCCCAATGCGGATTCATCGATAGATTGTGCGAAGAGATTCGATGTAATCAAACCGATAAGGGTAAGAACCAGAACACTTTTTTTCATTCAGGCCTCCGTGTGGGAAGGAGTGCATCGGTACCGCGAGATAAATTGATAGGCCATTATAATAGTTATTATGATGGAGGTCAAGCAGCCTTTCTCTCCCCCTTGAGAGATTTCAAATCTTTCTCATGCAATTTAAGCTTTCTTCTAAACAGTTCATCTTCGATCCACCGATAGCATTCACCAGTTAGCAGCATCTTGTGCATAATCCCACACAACTTTCTAATCAAAGCTATTCGGGTTCTTCCCGCTCCTCTCTTCTCAGTTAAATCAACATAAAACTTTCTAAAATAAGGAGAAGCATTCGATACAAGGTAAATTGATTGAGTCAAAAGAGTTCAGGTTAATTTCCTGGATTCTCTGGTTATGTGGCCAGGCTTACTCTTGCCACCGCTTTCTTTTATCTTCGGAACAAGCCCAATATAGGCATTTATCTTTCTCGATGTTGGAAACCGCTCAATGTCTCCTATATAAACTAGAAATGCTAAGTCAACAAGTGGGTGATCTACCCCCATACTTTGCACCACTTCGAGAGAGAGAAGTCTCCTATGCGTAGGTGTGAGGAGTGTCCGTCCCTATTTTCAGAAATCCCCTGAAAACTATTAGAAATTTATTTTCTTGACAAAATACCCTGGCTCGGGTAGCATCTTCAAAAAAAGGATTGGGCGAATTACAAAGCAGACTATTTAATGTAAGCGGGACGATCATGAAAGAACGAAGATACGATATGGATTGGCTGAGGGTCGGAGCAATGCTGGCCGTTTTCTTCTTCCACTGCGCCAGGTTCTTCGGTGGCGGGCGATGGCATCTCAACAATCCGGAGGAAAGTCTCATTGCGCATACGTTCATTGGCCTGCTCGATCTGTGGATTATGCCCCTCTTCTTCCTGCTCTCCGGGGCAGGTTCCTGGTACGCGTTGAAATCCAGGACCGGCGGACAGTATCTCCTGGAGAGAGTCAAGCGCATTCTGATCCCGCTGTATGGTGTGGGTACGTTTATTATTCTGATACCTCAGGTCTACTTTGAGGGGGTCTCCCACAATGGATATACGGGCACCTTCCTAGAGATGTGGCCGCGTGTTGCAGCCAGTGTTTTTACCTCTACGCCCAACTTTGATGATCCCTTTTTTTTTAATGTATTCATGGGTCATCTCTGGTTTCTCCAGTATCTCTTTCTCATTTCTCTGCTTGTACTACCGCTGCTACTCTTCCTCAGATCTGAACGTGGTCAGCGTTTTATAGCAAAGCTTGCAGGGTGGTGCGATCGATGGGGCGGGATATTCTTGTTCCTGATTCCCCTAGCCATCATCCGGATCGCCTTTACTCACTTCTTCAGGGGGCAGGAGCACTCCTGGGCCCATTTCCTCAATTTCGCTGTCTTTTTCGTGATTGGCTATATCATACCAGCGGATGAGCGATTTACAGAGGGCATCAAGAAGGTTGGGTGGCTCTGCCTGGTGCTTGGAATTATCGGTTTTGTGGGTGAGCTAGCGTTTATCTTTATCCTGAAGTATAACTATGCAAATTTCCACCATGAGGGTGGTGAGCCCTTTTCACTCATGTACGTACTCTTTAATACTACGATGAGTATTGCCAGTTGGAGCTGGGTGGTCTTCATATTCAGCCTGGGGGCGAAGTACATGAACAGACCAGGTCGAATACTCGCCTACGCAAACGAGGCTGTTCTTCCCTTTTACATACTCCATCAGACGGTTATTCTCTGTGTTGGCTGGTTTGTCATACGCTGTAATATCGGTATACTGCCGAAGTATCTGATCATCGTCGTATGTTCCTTCATCATCATCATGGCCCTTTACGAAGGTCTTGTCAGACACTTCAACTGGGTGCGCTTCCTCTTCGGCATGAGACCGAAGAAGTTGCCTTCAGCATCGGCAGCTCCACAGCCAGAAGGGACTGCAACCTGATCGTCAAGATACTGGCCCAGTTTGACAGCGACAAGATATATCGCCGCCCAAAAAGGCTGAAGATCTGCATATTGTTCCAAGAACAAATCGAACTTGCAAACCACGGTTTAGGGAACTGTTGCTCTACCTAGACCGCTTTATAGCGCTAAAACTTTTACACCCTCCTAAAAAAGAGCCCTTCTTATAGGGGCTCTCTAACTCTTTTTATTTCATAATTATCTGGACGGTACTGGACTTGAACCAGTGACCCCCTGCATGTCAAGTAAATCACCTCAACATATACGTCATCTTTTTTCGGTGCATTTTTGGTGTTTATTAACGATTTTCATAATCTCTTCAACAACTTCTGCCCTATTGGATAAAACTCTGTGATTTTGAAATCTCAATATTCTCCATCCATTGCTTCTCAAATATGCATCCCTTTCTACATCTTCAATAACTGGCATTCCTTCAATGATTTCATGTTGTGTACCATCACATTCTACGTCAATTTTATCATTTCCAATAAGAGCAAAGTCGAGGGTATATCTCTTGAAAACTAATTTTGGAATTAATTTATATCCAAAATTATTGAAATTTATTTTCTTTAATTCTTCGAATAACAATTTTTCGGTTGGACTATCAAACTTCTTTTTAAAAATCAGTTCTTCTGTTTTTTCTTGTTGCTTAATCTTTTCTTAGCTAACAATTAGATTTCCTAATACCCCCTTTCGGCTCTTACAATATTTCTTATCACCAATAATGTAGAGGAGGTACTTAGCACGAGATAATGCAACATTAAGTATTTGTGGATAAATATTATACCATACATCACTGTTTCCATTTCCTTTTGAAGCTAATACTACTGAGAATATCATAATGTCTTTTTCAGATCCTTGAAACTTATGTGCAGTTAATATCTTAATTTTATGTTTTTCCAGTAATTCTGGTTTTATATTCTGTGAGATTATCTTATTTATTGCATCCTGTTGTCTTGAATACGGTGTCACTACTCCTATACTTAGATCTGTATCCTCTATGATCTTAAAAACCTCTTCAAATATCTTTCCAACTTGCTTTGCCTCTTGATAGTTTATACGACTTCCTGAAGGATGCTTGTTCACCTCACCTTCGCAGTCTATCCAATGAACACCAACTGGCAAATTCGAAGGGTATCTTGAATAATCGAGATTTGTCATTATCTTCAGGCGACCACCATAAAATGTATTATTACATAACTCGATGATTTGATCCTCAGAACGATAATGATTCGACAATAATATTGGTCGTCTTTTTAGTGAGTTTTCTGCTGATTTATATAATGAGACATCGCAATATCTTGTTCGTGATGGATAAATATCATTTAAATCAGTTAATTTGTTTTGTTCAGCAATCACAGTATCCATGTCTTTTGTAATACCTGCAATATGTGTAAGCTGCATTGGATCACCAACTATTATTGCTCTTTTTGCCCGATATAAAGCAGGAATTGCCGAAGGCATATCAATCTGGGAAGCCTCATCAAAGACAACATAGTCGAATATACATGGGGATAAAGGAAATGTACCTCTCAAAGATTTTAAAGCTGATGACCATGTACTTAAGACAGCTAAAGCTTTTTTAAATATGTGCTCTTCTAATCCTTTATCTGTTAACCTTCTTGAATCAACTGCATGTAAGAATGAATTAACGTCACCAACACATTCGCCTTCACCAATCATCTCATTAATATATGAATTCTTTATGTATCGTTTTGAATAGTTAAATAGCTCTTGTTCCAATTTTCTTGCTTGTGTTTCTACTGATTCTTTGATTTCATTATTATTTATTTCACTTTGCAGTTCATTAATTGCGTTGTATCTATCATAAAGGTCTATATATGCAAGTAACCTATTCCAAACAACATCATCTTAATTAAATCGTTTCTTCATTTTATTGGATTTAGAAATTATCTTATATGCAGAAACTGGAAGGTTTTTCAATAGTTTTGAAAGTAGTTTACTCCTTTTTTTATATTTGTGATGATTCGTTTTAACTCCTTCCTTCTTTTCAGATTTTAATTGGATATGCATCAACTTATTTTTTCTTTTTAAGACTTTTTTATAATGGAAAGTCAGATCATCATATGTATTCTCAATGTCTATATTCATGAATAGCGTATCTTTTTTATCATGATATAGAGAGAATTCCTCTTCATACTTTTGCTCAAGTTTATCAATTGTTATCAACTTTTCTCTGCATTTAATTATCAAATCCCAAATATCCTTAATACAACCGAATTCATACTCCCGATTATCAATCTTCCCTGCGTCAATAAGTAGATCGTTGAATTTTCCTTTTAACTCTTGCCTATACTCCATTCGGCCTGTGCGTATAATTATATTTTTGAAATCATCATTTAATCTATCACTTACAACATTTACAGCTTCGTTTGTGTGACTCACGAAAAGGACAGACTTCTTATAATGAAAAAGGTTTATTAATAGGTTCATAATAAATTGGCTTTTACCTGTTCCAGGAGGGCCTGTTATCACAGTAAGTGCATTATTGAAAATAGATTGAATCGATTTTATTTGATATTCATTTGCCTGATAAGGTAAAATAAGCGTTTTATATTCAATGCTATTTATATTTTCGCATTTTAATAGATATGCTAATGACGTTTCTTCCAAATCACTTTTTCTTCTTAGTTCATCCAAGTCTTGTAACAGATTAAAATTATAGATTCTATTCTCTCCAGCAAAAATCATACTCTTATTATAAAGACCACCTGTCATTTTTTTTGATATGTTTTGATTGTTTGTGAGAGAAGTAGGATCTATTTTTTCATTGATATTGATATTTGTTTCGTATTGAATGATATTTATACATCGCTTTGCAAGATCAGCCTGGTTTGAAATATTCATCTTAAATATGGTAGTGATTTTACTTCCTAACTCTGCTATCTCTTCTGAACGCAAACCCAATCTATTTAGAGCCTGTAATCCACATGAAGGTAAGTGTTCGACCTTCTCTATCAAGAGGTCATCATTTTCTCGTATAAAACGTACTTCAATTACAAATAGTGGAGCTAAAACATATTTCTGCTGGTCTTCATTAAAGTAAAACAGAACTGGATAGCCATAATAAGTCTCAAAATCCCGAGGTAAAACATATTCATGGAACTTTACTAACTTTTCATTAACAGAAGCATTAACCCGGTGGTTTTTTTTATTGAAAATAAATGGATCACTATCGAAGGGATATAGTACAGCCTTAGAACGGACGTTTATTGATATATCTTTCTCTAAGATGTCCTCATTTTTTATACAATCATAACAGTAAGAGACGATTGCTTTTAATTTATCCATGCAACTTGGAGTCCACTCTAATATTTATTCTGCAGGAGTGGATTCTACTTCTAAAATCTTGATGCTTATTTTTCCCTCATCCCACTCATCAATATCCATTTTATCAACGGTAGAATAAGTACTCTTATTAGCTTCTGGATATATGACAGAATAATTTGGTTTTAATGTAATTGGGTCTGTCCAAGATTCACTATCAATTGGTGTTCTTGTTTCTTCATAAAATATTCTTCCATTTCTATCATAGAAATAGACCACTATCCTCATTTTATAAATTGTCTGTAGTGTATTATTTTTAATTTTAAGCCTGAACCCTGCTTTACGTTCATCAAAAATGGTATCTATCACTTGTGCATCTAGGATTGATATTTCTATATCCTTTTTTAGTGCATTAAGTTCCATTAGTTTTTCTTCGCTACTTGATTCACCAACATTTTTTTCTACTTCTAAAGGCGTATTGTCACCTTCTTTAAAAAGAGATGTTAATTCTAAGAAGGCACTGAGAAATTCTTCAATTGTAGATGCTGCTCCTGTCGATTGTTCATTTTCAAATAGCATTACCCAAGTATTATCTTTTTCATACCAAATCCAATATTCATAAAAATCAGAGTCCTCATTCTTTAAAATCTTAGAAGGTTTTCCTAACTTTTTTATTACGTCTTCTTTTGAAGCTCCCTCGTTAATATCTTTAAAATCTTTTGAATAAACAGGGAGTGCAATCATGATAATAAATAATAAAGTAATTATAATTTTCATGTATCTTCTAACCCCTCATTACGAATTTTATTTTGTATGCTCTTTCTTCCATTTGTAATACCTTTGAACTTCTTCAGCATATGGATGTGATTTTATAGAACAGACATCTTCCCAGGTTACAGATCTAAATAGAAAACCAAGAGGAGTGATATCGATAAAGCTATTCTGAAAGCGACCGATACCCACCACAGCGTGAACACTTGATTCAGGGAATAAGCGAGTGCCATACTTAATTAGCCATTCTCCACGTAATTGAATTTGATCCTTATTTTTCCTTTTCCCTTGGGAACTCTTAACCTGAGATTTCCACTTAGCTTCACCAAAAACAACCGTATTCTTAGTTATTATTCCAAAATCGATCTCAGGGCCACCTGAAACAAGAGTGTCAGGATGAGGGATTCTACGCCATAAGAAAATCTCTGATTGATTAGGTGATGCTTTGGGGAGATCCAACAATTTGAAGAAATCGGCGAGCCACTCTTCCCTTTGAGTTATCTTTACTCGACCCATGGTGCCAAAAACTGACCACGTAATAGCATCCTCACTATGTAGTGATTGAAGATCACAATAGTATTTAATACCGGATGTACAGATTGCATGTTGATCCTCACTAAACGAGCGAAGTTGGTTACTTTTATATAGCTTCTGTACAATCTCCGGTGTGGGCCAAGGGGAGCATCCAGTATATATTAATCCGTCTAATGGATGCGAAACAACAATTACCCCACCCTTACTCTTAGCAGATTCAATCTCCTTCCCGTTCCAGTCTTTCATGATAATTAACTTCTTTTAGATAAATTGCCAGATTAATTATTATAATTATGGAGTAATAATATAATAACCTTAATTACTCAATACCTATACACCATAGAGGGACACTAACTACTGAAGAATAATCACCCTTTAGAAAATCTACTAATTTCTTAAAACTGGCTCTTGCTGATTCATAAGCCTTTGCTTCACCCTTCCATCTCTGATAAGCCAAATCACTTAAGGTTATTATTATACCTAAATCTATCTCTCTCCTATCATATAAAAGCATAAATCGAAAAAAATCACGAAAGAACATTTCGAATCTTGAAAATTCCATTTCTATTGCAACTTTCCATTTACATAAATCAACAAAGTCTCTCTTATCTGTCTTAAAATCTGCCCTTCCTTCCTTTGTCCAACCATACTCAACAAAAGGATTTGTTATATATTCCTTTACAGTCTTACCCTTCTTTGCACCATGTGGAAAAGGATCAAGTTCGTGTAAAATATTATCAATTTCAGTAAGTAAATTTGGATGCAGAATCTGTAGTAATTCTTTACCATGTTTATGACTATAATCTATATATTTCATACTACCTTTTTATCATTTAAAATTAAATTTTGCGTTTCTCCTCTTAAGTATGTTTTGATATTCTCTACTTTTAAACATGATTAATTTTTAACCATTATTTTCTTGATTCTCAGCTTTTAAATATCTTTTAAATGTGTATTATGAAGATTTTTGTATCATTTGTTTTAATGCCTACAAATTCAATCATCATCTGACTTAATATAAAATTCCGCCCATAATGGTCTATGATCTGAAACCATTAAACTCGCTTCTTTATCATCATTACCAAATATTACTCCATCAAATCTCACAACTAATATTTTCCTGTAAACTCCTTTTTATAATTCATTTATTACTCAAATTGATAAAGCTTTAGGTATCCAAATTGAGAATGTCTCCTGATATTGTTGATTGCTGGGAAATCGCCTTTAATAATAAACTCGTAAAAATGGACTTATCATACAGTCTCGTTAAGTGAAGCAATGTCAAATAGTTTACTTTTTAAAGCCGCTCTAAATAATCAAAACCTCTTTCAAAATCTGGTCTATTATTCCCCAATTCGCTTAAAAAACGAGATGATATAACGTCTCTGAAGCGATCTGCCCTTGAAGGTATACCAATTCTAAGAGCATCTGTTCCTGGCATACCAGTACATGTACTTAATATTAAAGTGCCTTGATATTGATCTGGATAGTTTTTACATCTTGTCATAGCAACATATAATAATCGTCTTTGTTCTTCTATTGATTTTCTTAATTCATTATCAGATAAATTAATGTCTTCTCGTGGTATTAATCCCTCAATACAACTTGTTATTAAAACGAACTTTGCATTCAATCCTTTTGAGGAATGCAAACTCATAATACGAACGTGATCAACTTCTAAAGGTGAATCAGGCAATGTTAACCTATTCAAAGAATCTTGATATATTTTTTTCATCCAATTATCTATATCAGTGGGATCATCACATAATCCAATACTATCAACTGTAGTAATTAATACCTCTCTTAATTCATCTAAATCCTCGTTATCACTTGGAGTGAATAATTCTAAAAAACAAGATGGATCACTTCTTAATCTAGTATAATACTCAGTGAGGGTTCTTTTTATTTCTCGATATTTATCAACAATATTCGAAGTATAAGGAACAGAATCATTGCCATTTATTATATCCACAAGCAAAGACTTAATTTTTATTCTCCTTAGTTGTGCCTTTTCAGCAAGCCTATAATATGAAGAATTACGACAATTGTTGCTTCCAAATCCAAGTAAATATCTAAGAGCCACTTCATCATCAGGATTTGCTAGAAGAATTAAATATGAGTAATTAATTTTTGCTAAATCAGAGGATAAAGCTTCTTCTCTAAAATATGATTTGATGTGCACCCTTTACATTGATATCATTTTCTTTTAAGATATTTCTTATCTGGTAACCTATTAATCTTCTTGGTGATAATATTAAAACATCCCCTGTAATAATTTGATCATTATGTAAATGCTGAATTACAATTTCAGCAACCCCTGTTATTTCATCTTGTAATGAAGGCCATTGAATTAAATTAACAATTCCTCTATCGTTTCTACTTCTAGGAAATAGATCGACCGAAGAGCAATCAGAATTATGGTGTATTAATTTAACAGCCATATCCACAACAAGAGTAGGACATCTACGACACTCATGAAAATTAATTGTATTACAATCTGGAAAAACCACAGGAATTTGTCTTATACCTTCAGGGTGAGCATACTTAAATGTATAAATAGATTGATTATCATCACCAATGATTGTGAGTTTACCATTGCTCTTCAATAAATAGATTAATTTTTGTTCAGCTTTATTTAAATCTTGAAATTCATCTACAAGAACATAATCATATTTACGTCTTTCAATAGCTTCAGGATTATCTTTCAAATACATTAAGGTTATAGGAATTATTTCTCCAATTAACATTGCATTATGAGATTTTAACCAACTAAGAAGATCACCTTCAAATGATTCATCTATTTCATTAGTAGCATGACCAGGATCATCTTGCTGTAATCGAGCCCAAGCTGCCTCATACGCTTTCACTCTTTTTTCTTTTCTCCTGATATCGCCATATCTACTATCTGTTAAATCTCTTAACATGGTTTTGATCTCATGATCTAACATTATTCTTGGGTTTCTACCAGTTATTCTAAGTATTTCTCTTCGTAAAAGTATCTGATAACATATACTATGCAAATTTCTTGCTACAACCTCAGATGCTCCATCTACGTTAAGACTTGATATTTCTTTTTTCAAATCAGCTGCTGCTGTTCTTGTAAATGTAACTGCTAATATTCTCCTGGGATCTACACCATCATGAAGTAACTTTGCTATTCGACGTTTTAATGCATACGTCTTTCCAGTTCCAGGGCCAGCAATTGAATATATTACTTCAGCAGTCGATACTGCAAATGCATATGCTGGAGAATCTCTTTCTATGCCCTCATACCAACTCATTTTTCCTCATAACTTAAATCAAAATATTTTTCGGTATTGTTTCGTTTCACGATTAAGATTTTATCTAAAGTAATAGTATCAGATAAAAGATATTAAAGAAGCTACAACATGAACAATTTTCTTTTTATAAAGTTTCAATAAGTGACTTTGGAAAGGCCCCAATCTGTTATGCACATTAAATATTTTCACTATTCAATATTTTTTATTTGGGTAAATAGTCATTTTAACACTATGTCGCTATACCTTCTTACGTTGATATAAGGAAGAATCTATCTTTTTTTCTATTTTCAATTCTTACAGTATTGTAAATGCCTTTTGCAACCTGCCATTTCCATCATATCCAATGGCTTTATTCTTAAAATATCTTATTATTACATCTTTATCTACTGTGGATATATCACTATTTAAAACACGTTTGTAGATGTCCTCCCAGGTAATTCTAATGAATTTCCTCCGCTCATTGTTTCTTATGTGTTTGTTGAAGACTGTTTCAATATCCTTTTCCCGTTCTGATAACACTAAATTCACCAGATAAAAATCCAAATCTAAATTATGTGCTATCCAGCTGCCAATTAGCCAAAATCGCATTAATTCATATTTTTGTTCATGAATTATTGTCTTGTAATCTGAAATGAATACCTTTTCGAACCAACTATTCCCACCTGTTGTATACTTTTTTGGATTCTTTATTTTATCCTCAATCCCTTCCTTATCGCTTGGTGTTTTATTATCAGACGTTAGTTTTGCCTCAACGAAAAACAAAGCTTTATCACTTTTAACAATCAAATCTGGTTCCGATCCTTCATTTATTGCATTTTTAATGTTATTTGATTCGCCAAATTCAATCCTTGCATTTAACAATGGATCCCAGGCATATTGCCGAAATTGGGAATATGACCAAAAAATTAATTCTAATTCATTGATATTATAACCCGTAATAGAGCTTAGAATTGATTCAAGCAAATTATATTTATCTAAAAATCTAAAAACATTCCATGTAATAGCATCCTCACTTTTTTCATGAGCTATGCCAGTTACCCTTTTTACATTTTTAATTCGCTTAAATAAATTGATATCATCTTTTTCTTGCCATAAGACATTATCTAATTCATTGAAATACACAAAAGTTGATGGTGAAATATATATGTTGTGCTTTTGGCATTTGAACTTCTCTTCTCGTTTAAATACCACCCTTTGCCTTCTTACTTTTACATCACAACCTTTAACTGGACATTCTACTGTCGTATTAGTGATTTCAATTCTATCCTTCAATTCTTCTATGCCAAACATAATTAAAATTCCTTATAGATAAATTGTTCTATATTCCTGTGGCTCCCAAATATATTTCCTTGTCTTTTCTATATACCCCATTTTGTCTTTCTCGATCCATACCTCCGCTATCCCTTCTGTGAAGTCATCTACAGAATCAAATTGTGGCTCAATAACTATTTCTCCATCTTTATTAAGAAATCCATATTTTTTTGCAACTCTTACTGAGGCTAATCCCTCAGAAAAATCACCAACATAATCAAATTGTGGTTCAATAACCATGTCTCCATTTTTATCAATGAATCCCCACTTATCGTTGTTTTTTACTGCGGCTAAACCTTCTTTAAATTGAGCTGCAAAATCAAATTTGGGATCAATTACTATTTCACACTTTTTATTTATATACCCCACATTTTTCTTAATCACAATTTGTGCTAAGCCATTATAAAAATCTAATCCTTCATCAAATTTTGGATTTATTATTAATTCACCAGATGTATTTATGTAGCCATATTTTCCATTTAATTTTATTCTCGCTAATCCTTCGGAGAAAAATCGAGCTTTTTCGAAAGTAGGTTCTATAACAATATTTCCCGATTTGTCAATGAACCCGTATCTCCCATTTGTTATTATGAAAGCTAATCCTTCTTTAAAATTCCCGCAAGCTTCAAATTGAGGTTTTATGATGATTTTTCCACTTTTATCAATAAATCCCCAACCTTTATCCGTTTCAATCCGAATCATTCCTTCAAAACCATATCCAAATTTTTTAAATTGTGTTTTTGAAATAATAATGTCCCGCTTATTAATAAGGAATAACTTGCCTTTATTGCGAACCGTTGCCACTCCCCCTATAAAAATCCTTGCATAATCATATTGTGGTTCAATTATGAGTTTCTCAGTTGTATCGATGAATCCCCATCTTCTATCTATTTCCACAGCAGACAAGCCTTCAGAGAACTCACATACATAATCAAATTGAGGTTTAATGACAATGTCTCCATGTTTATTTATGAAGCCATATTTGTTGTTATAACTAATGGGGAAAAGAGGTCTATGTTCCATTTCTACTCGCAATATATTGAACTATACAACTATTCTTAATATAGCATAAGTTAATAATGGGGCAAGTTACACAAACTAATAAATGCAACTAATATTTTTTTTATCGACATATCTTAACAATTGATTCTAATAATATGAAGATATTATGAGATGTTACTACTTTGGAGGAATAGCAAAACAACATATATTTTTTCTCTCGAGCATATAATTTCGAATTTACACGACCATTATTATACATTTATTTCAGTTTAATACAATACGTCAACCATTAATTAAACACCATTTATCAATAATCAAATAATCTGCCCTTATCTATCTGATTTTTTAATTCTGCTATTTCATCTTCAAGTCTTTTAATTTTCTCAAGTGCTTCCTTTTCCCTTTTCTTTTTTTCCCTGAAGTTCTTCATACCGTTTTCCAAATCATCATCGACTATATGGGTATATATCATGGTTGTGGAAATTGTGGAATGGCCCAATGCTTTCTGAACCAGACGTATATCCTTTGTCTGTCTGTACAAATCAGTGGCAAAACTGTGTCTGAGCATATGAGGATGAACCCTCTTTTTGATTCCAGCTCTTTTTCCATATCGTGCAAAAAATGCCCGCAAATAGCTGTCGGAAAGCTTTAGGCCTTGCAGTGTACAAAACACATACTCACTATCAGGTTTTCGCTCTATCCATTTTTTAAGCTGTTGCAGAGTTTCGCCATTTACCCACAGAATTCTATCTTTCCTGCCTTTACCCTGAACAACTTTAATCTGTCCATTATTTAAGTTTATGTTATTCATATGTAGGTTTACAATTTCACTTGACCTTAATCCGCCGTCAAAGATAATTAACATTATGCAATAATTCCTTAATCCAGTAGGATATCGTTTATTTGGAATACGTAATAGCTTTTGCCTTTCTTCGTCAGTTAATACTTCAGGTATTTTAAAAGTTCTCATTGATTTTCCACCAATTTATTCAATAGCAATTTCTATACTTTATGTAATTATATAATATATTATATCGCAATTATAAAATTTTTCTAAAAAATAGTAACTATATAGCAGGATTACGATTTTTCAAGGATCTATCCTGAAAAGTCGTATTGTAATTGCATAAACAGCAAGTGTGCAGTATTTGCTTCAATCTACTTGCAGTACTTAAGTAGAAAGGGTAATATACAATTTAATTAGAGTAAAAAGAGGTTAATGGAATGCATTTTTGACGTATAGCATCCCATTTTGGATAGATAGACTGCAATACTGAAGTTTTTTAGGGAGATATACTTCATATCTGCAGTTCATTCAATCGTTGAACTAAACCGCTGCGCGGTGGCTTTTTGGATTAAAAATCCCACCATTACATATACTCTTTCAAGTCCACCTTTGCGTTATCTAAATTCCTTTTAATATCACAACCTGAAATGTAGAATCTCTCATTATTACTGCCGTCTGTCAGGCAGCATAAACATTTTATCTCATTATCAAAGGGAGGTTCTATCATGAAAACTTTACTCGAACGTATGAAACAAAACATGGAGTTGAAAGGATTCAGCTCTCGAACACAAAAAAGTTACCATAGCTATGTAAAACAGTTTGAGCAGCATTACAAGCGGTCCTCTGAATACCTGGGGAATCCGGAAATAAAAGATTTCCTGGAGTTTTTAATTAAAGAGAAACAAGCCTCATCCTCGGGTGTTAATCAGGCTTACAGTGCGCTGAAGTTCCTTTATGAAACAACACTTGATAGAAAATGGGTCATGAAGAAGATCCCGCGGGTCAAAAGGGAGAAGAAACTTCCAATAGTCTTGGACAGAGAAGAAGTTCAAAAACTTTTTGCTGTTATCAGAAACTTGAAACATTGTTGCATACTCATGATAACCTATTCTGCGGGGTTGCGCATCAGTGAAACAGCCCGCCTAAAGATTACTGATATTGACAGCAAACGTATGCTGATGAAGGTTCGTGGAAAAGGAGCAAAGGAACGTTATACACTCCTGTCTAAAGTTGCTCTGGAAACATTACGGGATTATTGGAAGTATTACCGTCCATCTGAATGGCTTTTTCCCGGCAATCCGTCATCAAAACCTATCTCAACCTCCTCTATTCAGCGTATATTTAAGAAAGCAAAACAACAAGCAGGAATTACTAAGACTGCATCGCCCCATACGCTGAGGCATTCCTTTGCCACCCATTTATTAGAAGCAGGAGTAGATCTGCATCATGTCCAACTCCTCTTAGGCCATAGGTCTCCAAAAACCACTACCATCTACCTGCATGTGAAACGAAAGGATCTTGCTCGCATCGTCAGTCCTTTGGATCTACCCATACAATAGACCAAAGCTTTTCATATTCATGGATCAAACAAACAATGTAGAGGTAGCCGATATATTTCGGAGATATGGAGATGAGTACAGGAGAATACATCAGAGTGAAATGCCTCTTCATCAACTGCGGGTGATGCGCGCGATAGAAATCTGCAGAACCCGTGAGTTAGGTGGACATGTAGAACAGTGTGATAGGTGTGGAAGAATACGTATATCTTACAACTCATGCAGAAACAGACACTGCCCTAAATGTCAGTTTCTCAAGAAAGAACAATGGGTATTGGAAATAACCAGGTATCTTCTCCCTATTCAATACTTCCATGTTGTCTTCTCTATTCCTGATCTTCTCAATCCTCTTGTGCTGAGAAACAAAAAGGCAATGTACGATATCCTGTTTCAGTCTTCGGCCCAGACTCTTAAAGAGTTGAGTGAAGACCCAAAGTATCTGGGAGCACGTATAGGGTTTATCAGCATCTTACACACTTGGGGACAGAATCTCATGGATCATCCCCATGTCCACTGCATTGTCACCGGTGGTGGGTTATCAGCTGATTGCACCCAATGGGTCTCATGTAAGAAAAACTTCCTTCTTCCTGTAAAAGTTATCTCTGCCAGGTTCAGGAAAAAGTTTCTAACAAACCTGAAAAAAAGTCATTCAGCGAATGAATTGAAGTTCCCGGCTACCATTGAGTATCTGAAAGAAAAACCACACTTTCAGCAATTGATCGACAATCTTTTTGCAAAAGAATGGGTAGTATACTGTAAACCTTCATTCAAACAAACTAAATATGTCGTTGAATACCTCAGTAAATATACCCACAGGGTTGCGATAGGGAATCATCGAATTATCAAGGTTGAGAATGACAAAGTATTTTTTCGTTATAAGGATTATGCTTGTAAAAGTAAAATGAAAATCATGACCGTTGATGCCTTTGAGTTTATCAGACGGTTCCTTCTTCATGTATTACCTGACCACTTTGTAAAGATCAGATATTACGGACTTCTTGCCCAGAGAAACAGAAAAGACCTTTTAGAAGAATGCAATGTTCGGCTAGGTGTTCCACCTGAAGAGAGGAATGCTACTGAGATTCCTTCTGACTGGCATGAGCTCTATCTCATGGTTACAGGAGAAGAGCTGACAAGATGCCCATTCTGTGGTGAGGGAACAATGATTATAAAAGAGGAGATACCAGCCCAATGGTATATCAGGCCACCATGAGAAAAGATATGAGAGAATTGAAAAGCATCCAAAAACAAGAATCTTTCTATACTATTGCCCAGCTGTATACCTACGCTCTTACGGTCAACCAATTCTTTATTAGTGCGATTTTAGCTCGACAAAACTATATAAAAGCGGATATAATCTTACCAGGTGTAGATAAATCTTCACAAAATGCATCCATTCACCGAATTAAATCAGTCAACACAGCTAATATCTACACGAAGTCACTTATTG
>Ga0209636_10002607_pt1 | contig 18421 bp, 17 predicted proteins | sample DeeMarSWOR152_54_FD_187464 | JGI IMG/M metagenome (GOLD analysis project Ga0209636, IMG submission 187464) | Marine sediment microbial communities from White Oak River estuary, North Carolina - WOR-1-52-54 (SPAdes) (version 2) | ecosystem: Environmental > Aquatic > Marine > Intertidal zone >... | reverse complement strand
AGACCACCAGTTACACACCCTACATTCTTGGCCAAAGCTTGGCAAGATACACTATTCGCCCAAACTGCCTCTCTACTAGTGTTGGCTCCTACATATCTTACATCTGTACAGGTGGAATCAGTCCACGGAGTCTGGTACACCGCGACCAATAGGAGGCTAGAAGCGACACGCATAACAGCTGCGCCCTCTGGTCCACCTGCATATCCTCCTATCATTGGATGGTGAAACGCCTTGTCAACCAAACCCAGGCGGAGACACATGGCTACTCTGATCAGTTCAGAGCTGCTGACTTTCAGTTCAGAGATCGCTGGTTGCGATGAGAAATCGCCTCTTTGCACTTCTGGAAACATGGCTGCCATTCCAATAGGCGTGCCGCATAGTCCCACCACTGATATGGCTATGCCTGGTCTATTAACTCTCCTTGCGGCCTCTCGCTGATCATGAGCCATCACTATTCCCTGATAGTAGTCCGTTGGCTCTCCAACCTTGGTTGTTAAACCGTAGCTTGTTGTAGTCAGACCCCCAATAAGCGTGTCTGTTTCTCGGTGTTGGGCAAAACTCATAAGAATCGGTATGTGCATATCTTCAGTAACTGTGTTTCCCAAGGCTCCACAAATGTTTACGAGGGGGTAGACATCCTCAAGTTTTCTATGTTTAACCACAACCGCGTCTTGGGTTCCAGGTGCTCCGATACATACATCTTCTTCATACTCTCTCATTGCGTTCCTTAGTTCTTCCTCTTCAACCTTTATTATCCTCTCTGTATTTGTGTAAAGCAAGCCAGTCTCCAAGGCCAGGTCCCAGCCAGCCCTAAAAAAGCTGTCCGCAAGATCGTCGTCAGTGTTGATCGGATTTCCAACGTCGCACGTTTTTTCGAGCCCATGCTCCTTCAGAACCTCCGCAACCTTGGACGGTATCACCTTCATATCCCAGTCCCTTACGGAACAGTAAGGACCAGACGCAGTCCGACGCAATACGTCTAAAAAAGTGATATTCAACGTTCCCAATCACCTTTTCATAATCAACCGTTTGGCAATCTTTACACCATCATCTACATGCCTTCCGTAGCCGTCAGCGCCGATTTCGTCCGCAAACTCCTCAAACACCGCGGTACCGCCTATAAGAACCTTGTATTTTTCCCTAATGTTTCTAGCCTTCAACAATTCTATGACGTCCTTTAAATATGCTGCACTGGCTGCCATTAGAGAAGATATAGCAATGATGTCGGCTCCAAACTCCTCTCCCTTCTCCACAAACATCTTCGGAGAGACATCTACGCCTAGATCGTAGACTTCAAAACCCGCAGCGCTGAGAAATGTGGCAACGAGGTTCTTTCCAATGTCATGTATGTCGCCGGCTGCCGTTCCTATGACAATCTTTCCAAAGGTGGCTTTAGCTCTCTTGGCCTCAATAGCAGGTTTTAGCGCAGCTACACCCGCTTTCATGGCATCCGCTGCCAACATTAAATGAGGAAGGAATACCTCGAGCTTCTCAAATTTTTCACCAAGGATAGATGCACCTTTGGAAAGACCCCTTCTGATAGCCACAACAGGGTCAACTGCGGCCTCCAAAGCCTCTTCAGCTACCGCCTTGGCAGCCGCATCATCTCCATTCACAACAGCCTCACATAGTCTTTTCAGAATATCATCTTTTTGTGACATCACATGCGGCGGCATTGAAAGTCACCTCTCAATAATATCATATGTGTGCATAAAGGTTGTGGGTGCACGCCACTACTGAGGAATGCTTCCCCTTCTCAAGGCATTTTGCGAAGAAACTTTCCGAGCTTAATCTTGTCGCAAAGAACATATCTTCTAGTGCAGATTCGAAAAGTTGTCTCGCAGGGCTGTCACTGCAGTCTTTTATTATAAAAACCTTGTCTCTTCTGTAATATGCGTCTATAGCTGTATACCTTGTTGAAACGTGGGTTGGTCCCCCAATCAAACAAGGTTGTTTACCTCCAATTCTCGAAGGCATAGATCGACATCGGTGCCATAGAACCCGCTGAACCTTCTCTTCTTCACAACATAGTCACCAGGTTGGGGTTTTAATTCATCAATAATCTCAGCTCCAAGCGTACCGTTTATCGCATGCGGTCCGATAGACTTCATTGAAAATACCCAATCGTCAGACCTGTGCGCATATCAGGTTTTTTGTGGGGTGGTATTAAGCACTCGTCATCGTTTTTGAAGGGGGACACCTAGATCTATGAGTTCTTTGCGCACCCTGTTATAGATAGTAGCCCATTCTTCGCTCGGTTTGAGGGTAGTAGGATCGTAGCATTCTAAGAAGTTCTTACCCTTGGGAGGATTTTTTAGCTTACTCTCGTATTTGGGAAGAATTTCCTTGACTATTTCATTGGCGTCTGAACGCTTCATACCCGCACTTGCTTTCGTCACCTCGGCCGCGAATTTGTTTTCAAGGCCAGTTCCATAGTTCTTGTATATTCCTCCAGAAGAACGGACGCCCCACAGAAGTGAATGACCCGACACGACTACGCTCACGCCCTTAGCAGTACACTCATAAAGAAGCATGTCAGTGCAAGGACCAGCCAAAGTACTCAGGCTAGCTACCAACGGCCGGGTAAGATGCTTCGACTGTGCCTGACCGCTCACACTATCCGCCCAAATTGTCTCTCGGCTTGTGTTACACGAAAACCTCACATCAAAGGGGTTCCCGCCCGGTATCGTAGCTTGGAGCACAACGATTTCAAGTATTACCGCTGCTATTGAGACGAGTGTTGCCCCTTCAGGCGTTTCAGGAAATCCGCCCACCATGGATTCGTGGCCAGAACATATAGGTGCGCCCAGATTGAGAATGTGTGCCACCTTGTGTAGGCGGGCGTAATCTGTTTTCAGCTCGGCGACCGCCAAGACTATGTTCACGTCGGTCGCTTCGTACCCTCCGGGAACACCATAACCACCGAAATGCCCAAACTCCGTTGGACTTGTTTCTGGCCCGCTTAACCCCATATTCGGTCTGCCGGCTCGTCTTACCGCCTCTTTCGTGAGAACCGCCTCGTATTTTCCAGCAAGGGTTTCAATCGGGGTACCCGCTCTAATTTCAACCCCATACAGTCTCTCTAGCGTCCCTGGAACAAGCGCATCTACAACTCTGTACTGCGCTGTGCTTTGGTGAATTGGAATCCAGAGATTTTCATCAATAGGCAGGCCAAACGGCCCGAAAAAGGCTGTGGGCAGAACCTCATCTTCAGGCTTTCTGGCTCTCAAAAAGGCTTCGTCAGGGTACTTTCCAATGGTTACGCTCTCGACAGCCTCATAAATGGCCTCTTTCAGCTCCTCTTCACTAAACTTTATCATTCTCTGTGTGTCAATGCAGTACATGCCGACCTCCAGTGCGAGGTTGAACGCTGCTTTGAAGAACTCGTCTGCGAGGCCGTCATCAGTATTTACCGGGTTTTGTGGATCGTAAGTTCCTTTCAAGCCGTGCTCATTCAGGGTGTTCCTCACTTTTTCGTAGATAACTTTCATATCCCATTCTCTAGGTTTGCAGAAAGGGCCACTTTGTGCGCGTTTTAGGACCTCTATAAAGGGGATCATAGGCATTTACCTTCCACAAGTTTTTTGGCCATCCTGACGGCTTCCACAGCATCTTTTCCGTACCCGTCTGCGCCGATATCCTCGGCCCATTCTGGAGTGACTGCGCCCCCGCCAACTATAACCTTATACCTGTCCCTCAAGCCCATGTCGTTGAGTAAGTCTATTATGTCTCTCTGATAGGGTTTAGTTACTGCCATCAAAGAGGACACAGCAATTATATCGGCTCCGATCTCCTCGGCTTTCTCGATAAACCTCCGCGCAGGGGCTTCTACTCCAACATCATAAACGTTGAAACGGGCTGCATTAAGCATGGTCGCCACGATGTTTTTTCCTATGTCGTGCATGTCGCCGTAAACCGTGCCGATTACGACTTTTCCAAGCGTAATCTTAGCCTTCCCTTCACCCTTAATCCTCGGCTCTAGCAAAGACAAGGCTGATTTCATGGCGTCTGCAGATAGTATCACATGTGGCACGAAAATCTCGTATTTGCGGAATTTTTCGCCAACCAAACTCATACCTTTTGTCAATCCGTCTTCAATAGCAACTACTGGGTCTAGGTTCGCCCCAATTGCCTCTGCAGCCGCCTTTCTAGCTGCTTCTTCATCACCTTGGATAACGGATTCTTCCAATTCTTTAAGGATTTCACTTTTTTTCTTCATGCCCACTTTCATCTCAGGAATTTGTGGAAACCTTGAGAGTCGCCCGCATATACGTTCTTATGCATGCATGCATGCGCAAACAATAATAAAACGATTATCCTAAAAGCGCTGGTTAACGAGATAAAGATGAAATAAGACATTTCACATGTCAGATGGAACAAACCATCACAAAGATTATTAGTTATGATTTACCAAAAACAAAAAGGTCTGGGGCATGTAAGGTGTCTAAGGAAGAAAGGCCGTTGGCAGTTTTTGTAGATGCGCGCGCGTTTCACAAGTGGCAGATTTCTGCAAGCCTAGAGGGGTTGCACCTGAAGGTAGTGGCTATCCCTCACGCGAGGTGGATTTCATGATAGTTCGTCTAAAGCCTGGTGAGGCTAAGAAGCTTGAAATGAAACTGGGGCAGAGATTCAAGCTTCAGACACCATCTGGAGGGCAAGTCTTCGATCTAACATTTCTCCAATTCGATCAAGCAATGACGCGCAATATGAACTGCGGGTTCGGGTGCGCGACGGTCAAAGGAACAGAGGGCGCTACCCTATATGATAAAAATGGGGAGGGTGTTTTGAAGATCGTCGAAAAGAAAACGGACTCGGGCATCGACCTGCTCTTCCCAGGATGTTACAAAGAACTTTATGATGGCGAGAAACTCGGCTGTAGGGATCTCTTCTCTAAGATTTTCAAAATCAGAAGATCAGAACTGCCGGCAGTCGTTAGCTTTTTTATGGATGTCCACGTTGCAACAGATGGACGGCACAGAATTCTGCCAAGTTCCGCAAGGGCTGGTGACTATGTAATTGTAGAGGCTTTAAAGGATGTTGTCGTTGGCGTGACGTGTTGCCCCGATGACGACCTAGCCTGTCCAAACCCCAGTGAAATTGCGATAGAACTGGTTAGTTGAATACGACAAGAAGATTTTCATTCAACCCAAAGCTTCCCGGCGCAGATCGGCAGGGACTTTCTGCCTAGGATTGGCCAATTGGCCCGTATAGTTCAGGGCGCATGCATGCGTTGTAAGTATATCCAATCGGATTTTCATCCCACTTCCTGTAGAAATCTGTCAGGTATTCAATGTATATGTCCAATTTTCTGCGCGTTTCTTCATTGATGTCTTTGACCGCCACCTCGACCCTTCTGAGAACCTCAGTTTTGTCTACTCGAGTATGTTTCTTGTCCTTCATCATAACCTCTCCGTTGACTAAGACTGTATCAACATCAATGGTTTTGAAACGGTGAATGATTACGTCCGTTATCGGAATCGTGGAGCTTATGGGGGGCGAGAACGCTCTTTTGAGATTGACGAGGATTATGTCAGCTTTAAAGCCTGGTATTATGGCTCCAATTTCGTTCTCAAAACCTGCCGCTTTTGCCCCTCCAATCGTGGACATGTCAAGGATTTGATTTGAGGTTAGCCCGATAGAGCTTATGCCTGGAACACGATGCAACACGAAGGCCAATCGCATAGTCTCAAACATGCCATCATCATCGCTTAAACCCCAATAACCGTCCATTCCAAGAGCCACGTTGATTCCTTTTTCCTTCATAAACAATACCGGTGCGATGCCGGAGAAGATTCTACAGTTTGAGGTTGGATTATGGACTACGGTTGCTCCGGTTTCTGCTAAAAGATCTATATCTTCCTTTGTCAGCCAAATGGAATGAGCACATGACACATCAGGCCCCAGAAACTCCAAATCAACAAGATGTTGCACCAAGGTTCTACCGAATTTTCGAATTCCATACTTCATCTGATACTTGGTTTCCAACAGGTGGAGGTGGATTCCGGTTTCAAACCTCTTCGCATTGGTCTTGACTTCCTCTAGCAAATCGTCGGTACACCATTGAACACCTGTTGGACCGAATACTAACCTTATTCGTCCGTTACGCCCATCGTATTTCTCAAAAAGATCACTGAATGCTCTGAAGTAGTTTTTTCTCCTTTCGGTGTCATATTGACAGTTAGTGTGGTATGGCTTGAAAAACTCCCTTATTTCCGTTGGTAACTCAGATATGAACCTTTCTTCATCATCATACACCCAATCACCTCGGTTTTGAATTGCAGGGGCTAAAGCAACCTTCATACCCGAGTCGGCGTAAGCTTTGATTGAATCCTCAAGATCCTTTTTGTATCCGCCAAAATCAACTGGATCGACTGAGGCGCAACGGTGATCTAACACACAAGTCACGCCGGACTCTATCAATTTGATGCAGGCGAAAAGTGTTACATCATAACTGAGCGCGCTTATCTGAGACTCGTATACAGGAAGTAGACCAAGCCACTTTTCTAGTGGTGCGTCCAAAAGGCCGCGTTGAAACCAAAAGCCCCAGCCTCCTCTATGGTGATGCGCGTTAACCAGCCCTGGCATAACCAAATGATCTTCCGATCCGAGTTCCAACTCCGGCTGATATTCTCTCGAAAGCTCTCTATACTTGCCGACGTCACGTATCGTATCACCTTCGATGTATACAGCGCCATCTCTTATAACCGTGCGGTGTCCACACGAACCTGATAAGACGTACCGCCCTCTGACAAGTTTACCCACATAGAGCACCTCCACAATTATGAGAGCGCAACTATTCGAGATGCGAACTCATATAGAAATAAAAACGGGCGCGTGCATGGCCGACTTTTGGGCATCTGGTACTACTACCCAAACTCGAGTCCATTAACCTCCAATTCTTTCTTAATCTTCTCGTAGAGTTCTAGAAATTCTTTTGATGGCGTCACCGTGGCTACGTCGTAGCATTCTTGGAACTTTTTGCCAACAGGTGGGTTTCTTTCTTTAATTGTGTTCTCATATTTTGCTAGGAGGTTCTTCACCATGTCATTTGCATCGCTTCTTTTCAATCTCATTTTGGCTACCGTGTTTTTGATTTCACCTGCAAATCTAGAGTTAAGACCAGCGCAATAGTCGGAGTGAACTCCTTGGCGTCCACTACCTACAACAAGTGTAGCGCCCCCGGTCACTGTGGCTCCAATAGTTGCAGCTGCTGTTTCGTACAGGGACATCTCGGTGCATGGGCCAGCATAGGTAATGTAAGGAGAGTCCACAATAGTAGGGATGTTCGTATTCTTGTTAATGGCTGCGCTGGCTAAATGTCTGGTCCACAAGAGTTCTCGGCTCGTCGTACCTGTATAAAATGAGTGCGCCGCAGTACCAATGCAAAGACTTGCTTGGTAAAGAATACGTGCTGCAAGCATCTCAGCTGCGCAGGTGATAGCTGTTCCTTCAGGGCCGCCGCTAAGACCACCGACGGTTGGCATTCCACCACCCCATATCGGGTATCCACATGCCAACCAATAGTATGCCCTGCACAAGCTATCATAATCCGTTTTCAAGACGGGCAACAACCAAGCATGAAGGCAGTCACCTTTTCTCCTTCCCCACTCTGGAAAAGCTGGAGCCATAGCGCCTCTAACAGTAACTGCTTGAGAGCCTCTAATGGACATCCCAGGTCTTCCAGCTCTTCTCATAGCTTCTCTCATCAAACTCGTACTATACATTTCAGCGTACATTTCAAGCGGTGAACCTGCCTTTACCTCCCTACCGTTAATAGTTGTGATGAAACCACCATTAAGATTGTCGTTAAGGGGCTCTTGAGCATAGCTTTGATAGATTTTGAGAGCCATCTCCTCTGATATAGGTCCGCCCGATGGGCCTGCTCCTATTGACGGAGGGTGCTTGTCTTCAAGCGTCCTAGATCTTATGACATTAACATCCTTTCCTTCGCCAAGTATCGCCTCGCTTGGCAGAGCTCTGAGAATGTTCTTAACCTCGGATTCTTCAAATTTGATAATCCTTTCCGTGGTTGTACATAAGATGCCTACCTCAAGCAGAAGTTCCATTCCCGCCTGATAGACATCGTCTATAAGCTTGTCATCTATTGGAACTATCGTCTCTGGATCATACTCGACCTCGTATGTCTTAACAAGTTCTTTTATCTTCGGGTAAACAATGTAGATTTCAAACTTTTTGGTTGGGCATATAGGCCCTGTTTCAGCCCTGCTCCAAATGTCCCAGATGTTAGCTTTTGTCATAAACCCCCCTCCTTTTTCTTAGTCACGATTCTTTTTGCTGCTTCTGCGGCCTCTGCTGCGTTTTCTCCGTAACCATCCACTCCGATCTCTTTTGCCCACTCCTTTCTTACAGGAGCACCACCAACCATTATTTTAACCCTGTCTCGTACTCCTATTCCTTCAAGATATTCAACGAGATCGCGTTGAACAAACATTGTTGAAGTCATGGCGGCTGATGCTGCTACAATATCTGGTTCATACGTTTCTAACGCCTCAGCAAACGTTCGAAACGGAACGTCTACACCCAAGTCTATTACCTTAAAGCCTGTTGCCGTAAGTAACGTACTGACCATATTCTTGCCAATGTCGTGTATGTCACCCCTAACAACACCAATTACAACTGTCCCTAGTTCTGGAATCTTCTTCGTTGACGTAAGAAGCTTCGGCTTAAGTATGGTTAAAATGCTGTCCATGGCATCTGCTGCTAACATAAGTTCAGGCAGAAAGATTTCTAGCTTCGCAAACTTCATACCCAATTCTATCATGGCTTTCCTCGTGATTTCAATTGCTTTAAGAGCGTCTAAACCTTCTTCAATAACGCCCTTCGCCGCCTTCTTAGCCATCTCCACATCATAGTTGAGAATCGCTAGACGCAAAATCCCAAAAACTTCTTTTTTATGCATGGAATGGACTCTTCCCCATGCGCTTATATTTCTTTTGTATTGCGCGTGCGAAGAACTTATGTTGGCGGGGCGCTAAGACAAAATCGAAAGTGATGACAATGGCCAAAAGAAGAATTCTTGATAGGTTGACGATGGCAATTATTGGGGGAGACGAAATAAGCGCTAAGGAAACTTCTGAGGAATGTATTGCAGCTGGAGTAGACCCTTTGGAGGCGATCAAGCGTGGCGCGGCAGGGGGTATGAAGGTGGTTGGGGAGAAGTTCCGCAATTTCGAAATCTTTCTGCCAGAAGTTATGCTCGCCGCTGACGCCATGAAAGCTTGTATGGCAGTGTTAGTGCCCAAAATCTCGGAAGAGAGGAAGAGCGAAACCTCGCTTGGAAAGGTAGTTATCGGAACGGCAGCCGGCGACATACATGACATTGGAAAGAACCTCGTCGCTACCATGCTGTCAGTAGCCGGATTTGAAGTCTATGATCTAGGCACAGGAGTTTCGCCGAAGAGGTTTGTAGAGACGGCAGAAGAAGTCAAGGCAGCGGTCATAGCTCTTTCTTCCCTGTTGACCACTTCTTTGGCTTATATGGAAGATGTCATAAAACTCCTGAAAGATACGAACCTCAGAAACAAATACTATGTCGTAGTAGGAGGCGGCCCAGTCACACCAGAGTGGGCAGAGAAAATAGGAGCCGATGGATATGGAAGATACGCTGAGGACGGTGCTGAGATTTGCAAGAAATTAGTGACGGAAGACATGCCACCTCCGTTGCCTAAATGCATTGTTGAAGGAGTGTGAGTGGTGATGTCTGTAGAAACAATTCTGAATATTCTTGATCGGGCTCATACCGGACCTTTCTGCACGGTCCATGATTGGGACGCTAAAATAATACCCAGCAAGGTAAAAGAGAAACTGAAGGAACATGGGGTGGAAAAGACCTGCACACCACAGGATCCCATTAATGCAGACGACGGCTTGGTCGACGAGTACTTCAAAGCCGGATTCGAACTGGCGGTCGACGTGGGAATGCTCTGCTTGGACACTGAGAGGGTGGTGAAGGTAACAGACACAGAACTCAAGGAAGTGATTAGGAACGCCCCAAGCGAGCTCCCAATGGGTGAAGGCAGAGACAAAATCCGAATAACGCATAGAAGGCCTGAGGATAGGCATCCACCTATACAGACTTGCCCTCTTGGGATAGTCGTCTCAGAGGATTTGTTCATTCCACTAGTCCAGGCCATTGCGCAGTACAGAATAATCGATTTGTTGGAGGGGCCTTCTCTTGAAACCGTCTACGGGAGGCCTATAAGATCGGGCACACCATACGAGACCCTTGCAGGACGAGTCCAAGCCAGTATGCACAAGGAGGCCGTTTGGAGAGCAGGCAGACCCGGCATGGGTTTTGACGAGGTTATAACAAGCCCCACTGTGTTTGGGCAATTCGGAGGATACGGCGTTCCCGGAGGCTTCGATCCTAAGCGGCATGCAGCCCTAATCCTTTCCCCATCCGAGCTAAAAACCTCCTATACCTCCTTACACAAGGTGGTTCACGCCATTAATTGCGGAGGCTTCATCTTTTCAGGAACGTTTGTCCTAATCGGCGGTTATGCTGGACCTCCTGAGGGAGCGGCACTAGTTTCTGTTGCTTCTAACATGCTGCAATTTGCTGTGCACCAAGCGTCGTATGCTAGTTCACCTATTATGGATATGAGGTATATGGGAAACTGTGGTCGTGAAGCCCAGTGGGCGAATAGTGTCGCATATCAAGCGCTGAGCAGAAACACTCATCTGCTAACGGGCGCGGTTACCAATCAGGTTGCTGGCCCGTGTACTAGCATGATCCTATATGAATCAACGGTGGGCATGATGAATCTGTCGGTTTCCGGCGTAAGCATATCTGTTGGCCCGCGCTCGGCAGGTGGAAAATACACTAACTACATAAGCCCCTTGGAATGCAAGTACGTCGCCGAGGTGTTCAAAGGATGCGCTGGAATGAAGCGCAGTGACGCAAACGAGATAGCAAAGGCAATAATACCAAAATATGGGGACAAGCTCAGGTATCCACCTAAGGGTAAAAGCTTTCGGGAGTGCTTCGACCTAGAAACCCTTAAACCAACAAAAGAATGGCGAGACATCTATCTTAAAGTGAAAAAAGAGGTCATGGATTTAGGAGTACCCCTAGAGTACCCCTAACCTTCTTTCTTGCCGTGCGTGCCAACGCTTCATTGCAACGGTGTTCCGAATTCGATAGCCGCGTCAACGAACGCCTTCACGTGTTCGGTGGGGGTTTCTATCCAGAAATCGCATCCCGGAGCCACTATGCTAACTCCGTCCTCTATGCATCCTTTTACAGCCTCCCTGATCCTCTCGACGGGACCTTGATGAATCACTCCATAAGAGGGAACGTTTCCAATTATCGGGTATGCTGGCTTGATTCTGTCAATCTTTTCTTTTGCCTCCTTAACGGGGGTTCTCTCATCTATGGCTATGGCGCTTGCGCCGCATTCAACCATCTTGTCCACGATCATCAAAGCAGAACCGCATATGTTCAGGATCACAGGCGAATTCAAATGTCTGATGATCTTCTTCAGATACGGCTTAACAAATTCGTCGAAATGCTTCGGAGAAATGTTGTCATTAGAAGCACCCATGCCATGTAAAGTGATTACGTCAGCCCCGGCATCCCTGTACAAACTTGCTATTTCAGAATACACGTGAAGGGTGTCTTTGAGAAATTGGTGCGCCTTCTCTGGTGCCTTCCTTAGCCACTTCAAGAATGTGATGCTGTCCACTAGGTAGCTGCTGATGCTTGTGAACGGTGGGACCATGTAGGCGTTTACTGGAACTTCGTCTCCAAATTCCTCCTTCAATTTTTTGATTGCCTCGACGACAACTGGAACTCTTCCGGTTTCTGCCACGTCCTTTGGGAATGTGAGGTCGGAAGGATCTTTGACATGGAACTCTCTCACGGACGGCCACTTCATATTGTCTTCATGAAAGTTGATTACCGCGCCCAAGACCTCTGCTTCAACTGTCATGCAAAATGGAACTGACACGTTGTCGAGACCACACAATCTGTGAGCCGCGGAGCCAAGCTTGGCCATTTTAGTGGGATCTTTGTGGGCCGCTGGCCAGTAGGCGTCGTAGGTCTTCATGAATTCAATCGTACAAACGCTGACAGAGTTTATACAGGGAATCCTGTCAGCCTCCTCTTTCTTACCGCTCAAAACGGCCATCAATCTTTCGTATGGTGTCATTTTATATCACGCCCGCGTAGATTGACGAGTCTGAATGAATAGCTCCGGGTTCATTTAAATTTGTTTTGTTGCGATACACAATCAACCCTGAACGAGACTTTCGCCCCGTTTTTTAATCGTAGATGAAAGCGCTACAGATTGTGATTCGGTGCACAATCCTTATTTGGTGTAAGACCATAAATCTCCAAAATACAAGTTATGCACGAGGAAGGGGAAAAATGGGGAGTTTTACTCCTAAGAGGCGGGTTCTGGCTACGTTATTAGGAGGAAGAGTCGATAGGGTGCCAGTGACGTCTGTCGCGGGTTGTGGAGGAACCGTTTGTGTAGACATGCAGAAGGCTACTGGAGTTTACTGTCCGGAGGCTTTCAAAGACTCGGAGAAAATGGCGAAGCTTGCCATAGCAAGTCACAAACTAACGGGGCTTGAATGCGTAAGAGTTCCATTCGACTTTGTGGTGGAACCTGAAGCTCTGGGATGTGAGATAAGGTGGGATGATAAACCTGAGAGTCTCCCTGCGGTTATGGGGCATCCCTACGAGAAACCCGAGGACCTGAAGATGCCTGAGAACTTACTGGAGCTAGCCAGAATTCCAGTCGTGCTCGAAACCATTAAGACCGTGAGAGAAGAAGTGGGCGATTTTCTGCCGATTTCGAGCTTGGCGCTTGGTCCCTTTTCCATGTCCGGAGAACTGGCAGGAATGGAGAGACTTCTAAAGTGGATTATAGTGAAGCCCGACTATGTCAAACACTTCATTACTTTCGCCACACAGATAGTTATAGAGTACGGGAAAGCGCAGTATAGAGCAGGCTCTGACATAGTAGCGGTCGCGGATCCCATGGCGTCAGGGGATGTGATAAGTCCCGGCATGTTCCGGGAGTTCGTCAAACCCGCGTTGACTAAAATAGCCGATAATCTGGGCGGCGTAAGGGTTTTGCACATTTGTGGACATGCAGAGAAAATAGTACCTGATATGGTTGAGACCGGATTCAACGGTATAAGTATAGAGGAAGTTGTAGATGTTGCTAGCATTAAGAACCTTGTTGGCGATGTCAAAATCCTGGGTAACGTGTCTTCAAAAAAGACGCTGGTCTTTGACTCCCCGAATGACGTAAAAGCCGAAGCTAGAAAGGCATTGGAGGCTGGCGTCGATTTGCTTGAACCTGGGTGTGGAATTTCCCCTATAGTGCCTCTTGAGAACATAAAGGCTCTCGTGGAAGCAGTTAAGGAGTCTGAATAGCAAAGTGACTTTCGATCTCCGAATCAACTGGGCGCGCCCAGTCCCGCCTCCACGGCCGCGTGTCTAATAGAAATCTGTCCAATCAATCCCTGCGGTTTTCTTCATTCATATTGATAGTTTTTCCTTTCCGTAGAGAGAGGTGAAATATTCAAGTTCTATTCTCGGATCTTCTTTTATTACCTTTGCAACAACCTGTGTACTGCTTCTTTCAATTTGTTCCATATTCATTATTTTTTCGAGTTTTTCCATGAAATCTTCGTGGTTGTTCGACTTGGCTAAAACAACAAAATTGGTTTCACCGAGAACAAAGTAGACTGCACAGACGCCTGATATTTGTGCCAGCATCTTTCCTACTATTTTATGCGCGCGCGGACCGGATTTTGTGCGGATCAAAGTGATCGTTATGAAGTCTCTTCCAAGCTTCGCTGCATCAACTTTTGCATAGTAACCTTCAATTATCTTCTCTGTTTCTAGCCTCTTTATTCGATAGTGTAACGTTGATTTCGGAACTCTTAACTTATTAGCTATTTGTTCTAGCGGGATTCTGCAATCCTTCTGTAATATCTCAAGAATTCTTGTGTCCATCTCATCCAGTGATCTGTGTCGTTTAGACAAGCACACCCCTCAAAAAGTAAACACGCATACCGGCTTTTAAGTACGTTATTGGCTCATCGAGTGGGGAGCAACTAAAAAACGCCCATTGAATTTTGTCCAGATTTTTGTTAGGTAGAATGGTAAAAATTCCAAATTAGACGAAAACTTTTTACACAACATACAGGTATTAAAAGAGATGATAATTAGGGATAGACATGATTAACCAACTCTTGAAGTCTTCCTCAAAAAGGATTGGTCAGCTCTACCCTATATTGGTTGACTACCATAACAATATCATCGACGGAGAACACCGTTCGCGCTTGGATGAAAAATGGAGGAGGGTGAGGCTGGAGCAAATCCGAACCGAGGAAGACTTGCTTGTCGGCCGCATCATTAGCAACACCGTCAGGCGAATAGTATCACACAAGGAGAAAAAGGAGATTTTGGAAAGGCTTGGAAAGATCTACCTAAGCAAAGGGGTCAAGCCCGGAATGATCGCGCATAAGATAGCGAATGAGACTGGCATGAGCTACACTTGGGTCGTAAAATACCTAGATCACAAGTTCAAGGACAGTGTTCAATCGGAGCGTGGGCGCACAACTGTTTCGGCTACACGCCGTGTAGCCAAGCATGCATTGGACGAGCTCTTAAGGCCTCCTAAGCGGAAGGGGGTGCTGAAGATAACAGAATATAAGAACACCAACTTCGTATCACTCCTACTTGAAAAAAGCTTCTACGAGAAGTTTAAAAGGAACTCCATGAAACTGGGGGTGTCAACGGAATTCAGCGCGCTAAGGGCCCTAGAAGACTATCACGAGAAGATTAAGCGGGCCATTGCCGCGCGCGCAGTATGTCATTAGTTACGGGGGGAAAGAGATGAACAAGAAAGCGCAAATTTTTGAGCGGCTTCGTAAGGCAGTAATTGTGGGTGACACCGAAGAGGCGGTAAAGGCAGCTCAAGACGTTATCGACACAGGAATTGAACCTTGGAAGGCAATAACGGAGGGATTGGCTAAGGGGATGGAGGTTGTGGGTGAGAAATTTGAGAAGAAAGAATACTTTATTCCTGAGATGCTTGTTTCAGCAGACGCTATGTACGCGGCATTAAACCTCCTACTTCCGCTTCTAGAGACCGACGAGACGGTGGAAAAGCAAAAGGTTGTTCTCGGCGTGGTGGAAGGAGACATCCACGACATAGGGAAAAACATCGTGAAGGCCATGCTCACAGCGGGCGGATATGAGGTAATAGACTTAGGTGTAGACGTTCCAACCGAAAAGTTCGTTGAAACAGCCTCTAGCGATGAGGTAAAGGTTATAGCCATGTCAACTATGATGACGCCAACTCTTCTGTCCCTGAAAGATGTTGAGGAGCAGCTAGAAAAAAAGGGATTAAAAGGGAAAGTAAAGACGATCGTAGGGGGCGGCACAGTCACTGAGGATTGGAGATCAAAGATAGGCTCGGACGCCTACGGCAAGGACGCTGCGGATGCCGTCGGCAAGGTCAAGCTGCTACTCAATCAAATCAAAGCCGCAGTGGAACTCGCAAAAAAGAAGAGGGAAAAAAGAAGCTGAGTTCAAAAAGGATTTCATACATGCGTGACACACACGCTTAGGAGTATACTTGGGTGACAAACGTTGATAAGGGAGGAGACTGAGAGACCGGAACAGGTAAAAATCGTATTCTTCCCTTACGGGAAGAGAGAATGGTTTTCGAAGGGCAGAGTAAGTATATTTAGCGCAGCTAAGGCTTTAGGCATCGACCTATCTTCCCTTTGCGGGGGAAAGGGCACTTGCGGGAAATGCAAAGTCAAAATCGGGGAGGGCATAAAAGGACTAAACCCCCTCACAGAGCAGGAGCTGAAGCACATCACACAGGAGGAGATAGAGGCTGGTTACAGGCTTGCATGCCAAGCTATACCAACTACTAGCATTTCAGTTTATGTTCCAGAGAGGAGCAGGGTTGGGAAGCAAAGGTTACAGACAGAGGGGCTCGAAGTCCCAGTGAAGCAACTCAACCCATTTGTCAGAAAGTATTTTGTAAAGCTGCCAAAGCCAACTCTCCACGACTTTAGGTCAGATGAGGACAGACTTCTAGACACGTTAAATGCAGGGTATGGTCTCTCCACTGGTTTGGAAATCGACTTCGAATTGGGTGTAGACCTCGCCAGCAGACTGAGAGATGCAGATTGGGCTGTTACCGCAGTCATTTGGAAGAACAGGATCATAGAGGTTGAGCCCGGAAACACTTCTGGCAGATGCTTTGGCTTCGCCGTCGATGTCGGGACCACAAAGCTTGCAGGCTTCTTAATGGACCTTAACACCGGAAAGGTTGTCGCGGTTGCTTCTAGGATGAACCCCCAGATCTCGCTGGGCGAAGAAGTGATGTCAAGAATAACTCATCAGATTATGGAGGGGCATAAAGGCGTCAAAGAACTCCAAGGAGCCGTAGTGTCGGGAATCAACGAGATGATTGAGGAGTGCTGCGAAAAAGTTGGAGTGGAGAAAAATGAGATCTACGAGCTTTGCTTTGTTGGTAACACTGCAATGCAACTTTGCTTCCTTGGCATCTATGGTCGGTACGTCGCATTTACGCCCTATCCACCAGTGTTGCGGAGGGGGGTTAATATTTGGGCTAGCAGTATAGGGTTAACCTCTCATCCAAGGGCGAACGTCTATCATGCTCCGGTTATCGGAGGATTCGTGGGTGGGGACAACGTGGCGGTTATACTGGCCACGAGGATGTTGGAATCCGATGAGATATGTATGGCGCTCGACATAGGGACGAACACGGAGATTGACCTTGGGAACAAGAATCTCGTCATGGTTGATTCATGCGCGTCTGGACCGGCATTTGAAGGTATGCAAATCAAACACGGGATGAGGGCTGCAACCGGAGCCATTGAGAGAGTAAGCATCGACCTAGAAACTTTGGAGATTAACTACCGAACGATAGAGGATAAGCCACCTGTGGGTCTATGTGGGTCGGCTCTGGTGGATGTTCCCGCTGAGCTTCTCAAAGCAGGTTTGATAGATCTTACAGGCAAATTTGTCCCCGAAATGGCTGAGAAGACGAACCGCTTAAGAAGGAATCCAAAGGGAATTTGGGAGTTTGTGCTAGTACTGCAGCCCGAAACAGCTACCGACACCGACATTGTAGTAACTCAAGGCGACATAAGAGAGCTGCAAAAGGCAAAAGCTGCGATGCGAACTGGTGCCGAAATCCTGATGAAGAGACTGGGAGAGGAAAGAAAGGAGACTGTTACAGAAGATGATATAAGCAAATTGTTCATGGCAGGGGCCTTCGGCAACTATATCGACCCTGAGAACGCTAGGACCATTGGTATGTATCCCGAGTTACCATACGAGAGGGTTGAGTTCGTCGGGAATATAGCTGGCACGGGTTCCAGAATGTGTTTAATCTCAAAAGAAGAGAGGGAATACGCTGAAAAGATAGCAACGACCGTGAAATATCATGAGCTGGCTGCAGATAAAGACTTTCAAAAGGAATATATTGATGCCCTCTACTTTCCCCACAAGAACTTGGATAAGTATCCGGACACCGCAGATTTGCTGCGAAGGCTGGGTCGTATTAGGTGATTACTAGAAAGGCGGAAAAAAATGTTCAAGTTTAGGGCTTCACAGAAGATTTTTCAGATAGGAAAAGCAAAGGTTGGGGGGCAACCAGGTCAACTTCCCACGGTGCTAATTGGGACTATATTTTATTTAGGACAAAAAATCGTAAAAGATGAGAAAAAGGGAGTCTTTGACAAAGGAGAAGCGGAGAAACTTCTAAATACACAAAATGAAATCTGTGATCTTACAGGCAACCCGTGTGGGGTAGATATCGTAGCCACCACGGTTGAGGCAGCACTTAAATATATCGATTTTGTTTCAGAAGTCACCGACTCGATAATTTCATTTGACGCTTGGCTTCCTAAAGTGAGAATCGCAGCCCTAAAACACATAGCTGAAGTTGGCCTAGCGGACAGAACCATTTACAATAGTATAATGTCCACTCCGCCTCCTAAAGAGAATGAAATCGACGCAATCAGGGAATCAAAGGTGAAAGCAGCTATCTTGCTTGCTTATAACGTAAAGGATCGCACTCCAAGAGGCGTAATATCACTTCTAAGAGGCACCGAAGAGCAGAAGAGCTTACTGGAGATGGCTGAAGAAGCAGGCATAGAGAAACCGTTGGTGGACACAACGCTCTTCACTTTCATTCCAAGCATAGGGGCAGGAGCCAAAGCTTGTTTCTTTGTGAAAGAGGAACTTGGTCTTCCCGTGGGCGGCTCGCCTGGAAATGCTACCTCAGTTTGGAATGAGGCAAAAGAATGGGGCACAGACGTCTTCAAAGCTTGTTGGGCAAGTGCGGAGGCTGTACCTTTAGTCCTCGGCGGTGATTACCTGCTTTATTGT
>Ga0209636_10002604_pt1 | contig 18433 bp, 17 predicted proteins | sample DeeMarSWOR152_54_FD_187464 | JGI IMG/M metagenome (GOLD analysis project Ga0209636, IMG submission 187464) | Marine sediment microbial communities from White Oak River estuary, North Carolina - WOR-1-52-54 (SPAdes) (version 2) | ecosystem: Environmental > Aquatic > Marine > Intertidal zone >... | reverse complement strand
AGGTTTTTGGGAATGCTTCCTGCTGGCTAAGGCCTTGAGTTCTTCAATCTGTCAAACGCTGGATCTTGGTTTAGACTATTTTCGAATAAAGTTTTAAAATAGGCACGAGAACACGGAACTTTTTTCCCTCAAATCTCGTCTATGATGGTGAATTGAGTGCAATTGAATACGGTTATCCAAAGATGCTTAAAAGGTGAAGAAGGAGCCTGGGAAATGCTCGTCAATCAATACTCTAAAAAGATATTCAACATGTCCTACCAATTCTCCGGAAACTACCCTGAGGCTGAAGACCTGACTCAGGAGATTTTCTTTAAATTGTACAGTGCTCTTCCAAAGTATGATTTTGATAAAGATTTCACTGCCTGGCTCCTGACCCTCGCTAAGAACTACCTGATTGACCAGTACCGAAAAACAAAGTGGGAGAGAACAAAAAGGGACAATTTCAACGATCATTACCTGGCTTCAACCTTTGAAGACCCTGAGAACGGAATCGTCAAAGCAGAATATAAAAAAATCATTTGGGAAAGCCTCAATCACCTTTCTTCAGAAATTCGAATGGTCATCATTCTAAGAGATATCCAAGGGAAAAAATACGAGGAGATAGCAGAAATCATGGTTCTTCCTTTGGGGACCATAAAATCCAGGGTTAACAGAGGAAGACTCCAGCTGGCAAAAATACTGAAAGAAAAAAAGGAGAAGGAAAATGAAATGTGAAAAAATCCTAGAACTTCTTTCTCCCTATGTAGAGAATGAACTCAGCGCAGAAGAGAAAGCCGCCGTCAAGCATCATCTCCAAACTTGCCCAAACTGCTCCTCCCTTCTCTCGAATCTGGAAGAAATCCATGAATCCTTGGCTGATTTTCCGGAATTAGAAGTGAGCCAGGATTTGCTGGAGAGACTTTATGCGCTTCCACGAAAAAAGAGAAAATTCAACCTTGGCCTGGACTTTTTCCTTCGTCCCTCTCTCCAACCTGTTCTCGCTGTGGCCTGCATCTTTTTTATTCTGATCTCCTTCTACTTCTTTCACCCTAACAAAAAATCAATCCATCAATCCCTGGAGCGTCAAGTCCATCTAGGCTACAGCAAAATCGTAAGATTGTGCGCTAAGACGGGCTATCTTAAAGAAGATTTGAGCGCTTTTAAGGAAAATATCCTCGATTCCCTCCAGCAGCAAAAGACTAAGCTCTTGGGCGGAAACGAGGATAAATAAAGAGATGTAAAATGGAGGTATGAAATGGCAGAAAAAGCAACAAATCAGAAAAAATCCCCCAAATCTCCGGTTCTGGCCGGATTTTTGGGCCTAATTCCCGGAGTAGGAGCCATCTATAACGGTCAGATCCTCAAAGGGATAGTTTTTATTTTCATCTATGCCGGACTGATCTCAATGCAGCAGCATGGTTCCATACAACCTTTAGCAGCCTTTGTCCTGACTGGCTTCATTATTTACCTGGTTATCGATGCTGTTCAAACCGCAAACCGCATTAACCGCCTAGCCTTAGCAGGAGGTGAAGTCGAGGAAGAAAAAATAGAAGAATTTCCGAAAGCTATGAAAGCTGGCTCTATTTTCTGGGGAGCTCTCTTGATGGCTTTAGGATTTGTCTTCCTGCTGGCAAATTTTGAGCTCATAAGCTACGGAACAGTCTTTGATTTCTGGCCAGTCTTTATCATCGTCATCGGTATCAAACTCGTTTTTGACTATTTTTCTAGGAAAAAATAGCCCTCATTCAAGGAGGATAAAATGGCTTTATACAAACGCAAAGAACCATTGGCATGGGGAATCATCCTCATTGTTATCGGTCTCATCTTTCTCCTAGCCAATATTGAACTCAATGTCTGGGATTTTATCGCCCGCCTTTGGCCCCTAATCCTAGTAGCCTGGGGAGCCTGGAAGCTGTATTTCGGTATCCAGGAAGCCCAGGAAAAAACCAAGACCGAATAGGCACTAAAAATGAAAGCCAAAGAAATAGTTCTACTGGTTTTGATTATCACGGCTGGAGTGATTTTCTACCACGCCTACACTGGGAAACTCGATATCAGTATTGACTTTGACGACGGTATCTACTGGGGACTGGAAGAATTCACTTACGAGGAATCCCAGGAAATAGAGCCGCCCTTCCCTGCGCAGCTTTTCTTGGTCAATTCTTATGGGGAGATTGAGATTCAAGGAACTGAAGAACAAAAAATTACCATCGATTTTCAAGAAAGAATCTGGCGCAAAAACGAGGAGCAGGCCGCTGAAGTTTCAGAAAAACTCAAAATGATCATTGATAAAAACGAGAATCAAATCAAAATCTCTACCAATCGGGATGAATTCAGGAAAAAGAAATTCGAAACAGACTTCAAGGTATCCATCCCTAAAGGCATGGATATCGAAGTAGAAAATTCTTATGGTTATGTAAAGGCTTCTAAGGCAGGAAACACCAAGATCACTAACAGGTATGGTGAAATCATCCTTTCCAGAATCGAGGGAAAAGTCGACGTTAAAAACAGTTATGAAGATGTGGATATCGATGGCGTTCAAGCTGACTGTCAGGTTGAGAGCAATAGTTCAACGATTCTAGCCAAGAACATAAAAGGTGGAATGAAGATCATCCATAAATACGGTAAAATCTACTTGGAAAACATCTCTCAAAAAGTCGAGATAGAAAGCCCGAATACAGAAATCTACGGCTATGGATTAAAGCAAGGAGTGGAAGCTCAAAATTCCTATGAAAAAATAATTCTCCAATATGTAGGTCCAACTCTCATCAACGGAAAAAGTTCAAAAATAGAAGTCGACGGAGTCGAGGGAGATCTGAGAATAAATGATAGCTATGGTAAACTCAAGCTAAATAACGTTGCTGGAAGCCTCTACATAGAAGGAAAGAATGTTGAAATTTCTGGAAGGAAGATTATCGGGGAAAATATTTCTATTTCCACTTCCTACGAAGACATTGAACTGGCCGATTTCTCAGCCAAGACAACTATTCAAAACTATAATGGAAACATTATTCTCGAGCCTACTCTTCTCTCTCAACCGCTTGAGGCCAGGAGTGAATACGGAACCATAAAATTCTTCTGGCCAAAAGGTAAAAAATATCCTTTCGAAGCTCGAGCGAAAGGCGGAGAAATCAACTGGAACCTTCCAGAAAAGATATCCTTCACCGAAGAAAACGGAATTAAAATTATTAAGGCTTTCTTGGAGGAGACGGATAAACCTTCTGTTTTTCTCTTTACACGCTATGGCCGGATTGTGATTGAAGAGTGATTATTGCTTAAGATGAGCGATTTTTTCTGTTAAACATCCGTTTATTCTGATATTAAAATAGGAAATATTATTCGTCAGGTCCTTTTTATACTTAGTGACATAGCGAACAAAATTTGCTTCCTCATTGCGCCTCAATAAGTCCTCAAATTCAGCCACTTCATCTCTAAGTTCAATTAAATAATGATTGACAGTTCGGTATTGGGCATTGATATCGATGAGGTCTTTCCCGTTCAATTTATTAAAATCAAGATAAGGAGGGAGAGATTGCAGGATCAAAAGACTTTCACTTCGCAACTCGTTCACCAATTCCTTTATCTCTTGGAAAAAGGATTTGTATTCTAGAGGGCTTTTCAATTTCTCCTGAGCTTTATCAATCAAAACATCATACTGGTCTCTGACAGAAATGATGAGTTCTTTAACTCCCAAATATTTCCTCTTGAAATTAAAAAGGTCGATAAAATCTCTTCCGATGTAGATTTTATCTTCGTAATGGGTCAATAGTTCCATCGGTGAATGAGTATAAAATTTTATTTCATATTTCCGGCCGCCCGAGTCTCTTTCCCGTAGCCTTGCCAAAACTAAATAATTGTTTTGCTCTACGAAATAGCTGTTAACCTCTAAGAGAACAGAATAGAGGGCCAGGCTATGAATAATGTATTCCTTGAGATAATTAAGACAAGTATCTCTTTTAGCGATAAATTCGTTGATAATATCATTGGGAGTGGGATTTATAACAGCGTAGGAAGGAGAAAGGAGATAAAGTACAGGTCCGGTTCCCAATTCAAGATGGAGATTCTTCAAAACATTCTGGTGCAAATCATCAAGAAGCAACTGCTTCAACTTAGGCAGTTTCTTCATATCGAGTTTTGACAACTCTTCAACTTCATTCATTATCCTGGAGCCTTTGCTATATTGGAAAAAATATTATCATCTCGTGCTAAAAAAATCAACACTCCTTTCGATAGAAAGTCCAGTCTTTATTTTCATACCGGTTCCTTTGAATCTCGGATATCTTTTCCATTTCCTTGACCTTGAAATTTTTGGGGACCATTTTTATTCCAAAATATTCGGAAAATCCTTCCGCAAGACAGTCAACTGCCCATCCGAAACTGACTTTTCGGTCCAGAACTCGAGAAAGAGAGGCCATGCGGACTCTGCCTTCTCTTCCTTTTAAAGATGATACTGATTCAAGAAGGTCTCCGTTATCTTCAACGGGAATAGAGCCGTGCTGAACAAAACGAGATCCAAGCCTTTTCTGAGCACTGCCTACGATTTTTTTTCCATCAACTTCTATCTCATTCCGGGCAGGATAGGAAAAACAGGGCAGGTTTCCCTTCGTATAAGAAGCAGGAGCCTCGGACGCCAGGTAAGCATCTATTCCCATTTTTTTCAGTCCATGAATCAAAGCTTCGGAGATGAATCGATAAGATTCTGAAAGAGTCGGAGGAAAAGTTTTATTATCTGAAGAACACACCGAATAAGTGATTTCTTGGTGGTGCAAAACTAATTTTCCGCCAGTTATTCTCCTCACAATGTCTATACTGTTTCTAAGGCAATAATTAAGATTAACAACCTTTTTTATTTTCTGAGAATAACCAACGGAAACCGTAGGCCTTTCCCACTGGTAAAACCGAAGATAAGTCAAAGAATCCTTTTCAATGGAGTGCAAAAGGTACTCATCCACAGCCATGTTCAAAGATCCCTTAAGAGGAATCTTATCTACAATGAGTTTCCATTCTTTCATTTTACTTTTCGTCCTGCCTGCCTTAGTTTAGACATAAGGAGAGAGTGAAATCAAGTATAATTGGGTCAGGTCTCCAGATACAAGGTTTAATGAATCCTATCCCTACGTATCTTGAATCTGGAGATCTGACCCCTTGCAAGAAAAGAGAGAGCGGACAACGGGATTCGAACCCGCGACCCCGAGCTTGGGAAGCTCGTACTCTACCGCTGAGTTATGTCCGCTCTCTCCCTTTATCGAGCTTCATCATAGCGACTTTTCTGACTTTTTTCAACCACATTTCCAGACAAGGATCGAGCGGAAAAGAAAGTAAAATGAGATGGGGACGGTTCTATTTTTTTTTAATAGAAAGCCTAGCAGAATAAGCCTCTACATAAGACTAAAAAAAATAGAACCGTCCCCTATCTGCATAAATTAGGAAATAGAAATATAATGATAGCTTTTTTATACCAAAATCCTATATAATTTATAAAATCAATTAAGATTTACAGCTATCAAGAGCTCATGACGAAGATAAGGTATCTTGACGGACAAAGACTCTATAATGCAGTCCTGGTCGGAGGAAACTCCGTTATCAAAGATCAAAAGTACTTAAACAAGATTAATGTTTTCCCTGTTCCAGACTCTGATACCGGGACAAATTTGGCCTCAACCATGCGCTCCATCGCCGAAGGAGCTGTGCCCGCTCGGTCCTTTAATACAACCTTAAGCTCTATTGCTGATGCTGCTCTTTCCGGGGCTCGAGGAAATTCTGGGCTGATCTTCGCTCAGTTTCTCTATGGGATCAATGAAGAGATAAAGAATGGGAACCAGATCTCAACTCGGGCTTTTGGTGAAGCTGTTAAAAAGGCTGTCCGGTATGCCTACAGGTCCATCGTCTCTCCTGTCGAAGGAACGATGCTCACCGTTATGAAGGACTGGGCGGAATCTGTTTATCGGCAAAGATCAAAAAAAATCGATTTTGCTGATCTTCTTTCTTATTCGCTTCAAATTGCCAAAAAATCTTTACTGGAAACGCCAAAAAAACTGGCTGTTCTGGCCAAAGCGGGAGTTGTCGATGCTGGCGCCAAAGGATTCGTCGATTTTCTGGAAGGAATCACCGACTTCATCAAAAAGGGAAAATTAAAAAATATTTCCAAGCCAGAGGTCCTCTGGGACGACTCGGAATTCTCTGTCCATGCCGACCAAGAATCGATTGAGCACAGGTATTGTACAGAAGCGTTATTAACCGGAAAAAACATGGATTTAGAAAGGCTGCGAGAAGAAATCCGCCCCTTCGGCAGTTCAGCGATTATCGCCGGCTCCCAAGAGAAATCCCGAATCCACATCCACACAGATGATCCGGCCGATTTATTTTTTCTACTAAAAGATTACGGCTCGATCACCCAGTCAAAAGTTGATGACATGAAAAAACAGTATGAAGTGAGTCATAAAAGAAAATCGAAGATCGGCTTGGTCACTGACTCTTCTTGTGATCTTCCCCAAAACATCATCGATGAACATCAAATTCAGGTCATTCCCTTTTATTTAAGTTTTGGGGAGACGTTATTTTTAGATAAGGTCACCATAACCCCTGACCAGTTTTACACTCTCCTCAGAACTCACAAGGAACATCCAAAAAGTTCACAGCCATCCCCCAAGCATGTTCAAAATTTTTTCTCTTTCTTAGCCAGCCATTACGAATCTCTCATCGTGGTTCATATTTCAGATAAATTGAGTGGAGCCCAGAGGCTGAGCAAGGATGCTTCGTCTGTCATAAAAAATAAAAAAATCAGTCTTATTAACTCGCGTCACTTGTCTGCATCCTTGGGGCTTATTGTCCTGCGGATTGCCGAAGCCATTCGTGAAGATATAGAACATGATAAAATCGTTGAATTGGCTGAGCAATGGATATCGAAAACCAAGATTTTTGTTGATATACAAACGCTCAAATACATGGTTCGCGGGGGCAGAGTCAGCCCTCTCAAAGGATTGCTGGCGAAAATTCTGAATCTAAAGCCGATCATCTCCCTCGATTCTGAGGGTAAAGCAACAGCCTTTGGAAAATCATTCAGCCGCAAAGCCAATATGAAAAAGATTATTCAGATTGTTAAAGATTTGAGCTCCAAGGGAGAAATCTGGAACTATGCCCTTGTTCATGCACAAAACTTGGATAGGGCTCAAATGTACGCCTCAAAACTGGAGGAAGCTCTCCATAAAAAACCAGCTTATATCATAGACATATCTCCAGTTATCGGTGTTCATAACGGAATTGGAGCGGTGGGAATCTCGCTGATGTTAAAATAGAGTATCCTTTATTCATCATATAAACTTTGACTACTCATCGATTCTTACTCGAAAGGAAAAATATTTTTGAACCTGAGATACTTCAATGATTAATTTGATTCTATATTCGGCTATAGCTATTTTTCTGTATATGACCATTATCTTCGTGATCGCCCTGATCAAAAAAGACAACTCAGTCGTGGACATTGCCTGGGGCCTGGGATTCATAATGGTCGCGATTCTGACCTTTTTTCTCCATAAAGAATTTTTTTTCCGCCAGGTCCTCGTCGTCGCCTTGGTTATGATATGGGGAATCAGGCTAGCGACCCATATTGCAGTGAGAAACAGAGGAAAAGGCGAGGATTTCCGCTACGCTCAGTGGAGAAGAGACTGGGGGAAATGGTTTCCTCTTCGGAGCTTCTTTCAGATATTCATACTGCAGGGACTACTTCTTTTAATCATTGCCTATCCTATTATCCTTATCAATCATTCTTCCGAGGCTGGAATTTCTTTTTTTGACATCATGGGCATCATTCTCTGGTTAGTCGGGTTCTTTTTTGAAGCCACCGGCGATTATCAGCTATCAAAATTCAAACAGAGAAAGGAGAACAGAGGAAAAATCATGACCCATGGCTTATGGCAATACACCCGGCATCCCAATTATTTTGGGGAAACCGTGCTCTGGTGGGGAATCTTCTTCATCGCTCTCTCTGTTCAGAAGGGCTGGACAGCCATCATAAGCCCCCTACTGATCACATTCTTACTCCTTAGAGTTTCGGGTGTGGTCATGCTGGAAAAAAAATACGCCAAAAACAAAGAGTTTGAAGAATACGCCAGGAGAACAAGTGCCTTCATTCCCTGGTTTCCTAAGAAAGAGTAATGCTTCAGGCAAATGATTTCGTTATCTAAAGGAGTGAGGTCATGTTTAGGATGATTGAAATCGTGGGCAAGTCTTCACAAGGATTCTCCGAAGCTGTAAAAGAGGCCATAGAAAAAATCCTGGAATCCGGTGAAAAAGTCCACTTTTTTCAGGTTCTCGAACAGCGAGGAGCAGTCCGAGAGGGAAAATTCAAAGAGTTCCAAGTCATACTCAGAGTCGCCGTGGAATTTGATAATAAAAAATAGCCTAATTTAACACTGAATCAAAGCAGTAATGATGGAGAAGAAAAGAGAGTTTAAGAATCGATTATGATTTAGAGTTCATATTAGGATGCGGCAGAGGAAATAGAGAAATTTTCAACATATAACAAGATTGAAATATTTAACAAGAATCTTCTCATCAGAGATGGCTTACCCTGGAAATATAAGCTTTCACATCGAACTTTGACTGGGCTCCTCTGAAACTCATATAGCGGATTTTTCCAAATATTGGTCTTGGAAACCAAGCCCGGTCATGCACCCCCCCGATTGACCAGGCAATTCCGACATAACCGTTCGGATCTCTGCCATCAAGCTCATATTTATCATTGAGATGAATGGCAATTTTTTGGGCTTCTGCTGGTGTTTTCGTCCATTCCAGTATTTTTTTGGCCCAGTACATTCTCATGTAGCCGTGCATTTTTCCGGTTTTAACCATTTCCAGCTGGGCGGTATTCCATAATTCATCATGTGTCCGAGCGGTTTCAAATTGCTCAAAGGAATAAAGATACTCTCGCTTATCCTCTCGGTGTTCATCGAGGGTTTTCTTGGCCCAATCTGGAAAACCCTGAAGACTGTCGTAATGGGGATTGTAGAAGCAATAATTGTCTGAGAGTTCTCGCCTGACAATGAGCTCTTCCAAGAAGGCAGCTCTGTGTTTGGCAGAAGATTTGGCTCTTTTGGTCTCGATAACTACCCGCTGAGCTGAAATCTGGCCAAAATGGAGATAGGGTGAAAGATGGGATTGTCCATCCAAGCTAGGATCATTTCTCTTCTTATCATATTTAGACAACTTATGTTCGATAAAGTGATGAAGCACTTGAAGGGCAGCCTTCTCTCCAGGCAAAATCCACTCCACTTCCTTAACAGCTCTGTCAACCTCTAAAGATTTTCTTAACGCGGTCCAGTCTGTATCCTTAACTCTGCTCTTCCATGAGAAAGGGTGTTTCCTGAGAGATGGAAAATCATCTAAAAATTCAGCCAACTGACGCTTCACTTTAGGGCGGAAAGTGTAAGCAGCAAATTCCTGTTTGGGCGAGGCAACCCAGCAGGGAATGATGTTATGAGCATCGACCTCATAGCAAGGGATGGAAATTTTGCTGAGCACAGTCTTTTTCCAAGTCCTTTTCAGGCGCAGAGGATCAAAATCAGTGAATAACACACCAGGTTCGTATTGAGCGCTAAACTTCAATATCTCTTCCTTAGGCAATCCAGTGAGTAAGAAAAAGGGAATGTTCTTTTCTTTCAGGTTTTTCTCTGTCTCTTGCAGCCCTTTGAGCATGTAAATGTATTGTCTAGTCGTGGCTCCAAGAAATTGGGGCACCAAGCAAAAAACCACCGCCAAAGGCGATTTACGCTGAATTGCCAGTTCTTGAGAAAAAAGGAGCGCCCAGTTATCAGCAGCCCTCTGGTCTCGGCTCATCCAGTAAACGACTGGGCCTGGTCCCTCACTTCCTTTATTCAGTATTCTCAATCTCTTCTCGTTCATGTTTACAATATTATATATCATTCTTTTGGCTCATCATAAAATGGTGTTCACTTAAGGCATCTTATTCTATAATATTTCTATAATATCTTCTCTTAAGGAGGACAAGCTATGAGGAAGGAACTGAGTATCTTAGTTGTATTTTTCATGTTTTTCTTATCCTTATTGCCAAAAGCATATGCCCAATGGTTTATCGACCTAGAAACAGGTTTAGTCTCCAGCGGATACAATAACGTCAGAATTCCAGGAGACACAGGAACCGATTTCTCCCTTTCCAAAGACTTGAAGACAGATCCCTCTCTTTTCATCAGATTCAGCCTGGGGTATCAAATCGCCCCCAGACACAGCCTATCCATTCTCATTGCACCTCTCAGTGTTAAGGCTTCAGGTCGAGTCGATAAAGAGATCAAGTTTTTTGAGGAGGATTTTCCTCCTAACATTCAATTGAACGCAGAGTACCGATTCAACTCTTATCGTTTGACCTATGGGTATGACCTTATAAACAAAGAAAAATGGAAAATCAAAATAGGGTTGACTGCCAAGATAAGAGATGCTGCTATCAGCCTCGAAGGAGATAATAAAAAGTCAGAAAAGAAAAACGTAGGTTTTGTGCCTCTCATTCATTTCAGAGTGGAGTGGAGATTTAAAAAAAATCTCTGCTTGCTCCTGGATGGAGATGCTCTCGGTGCCGCTCAGGGACGAGCCGAAGACATCTTGCTGGCTTTTCAGTTCCAGTTGAATAAAAATATTGATTTGAAGGCAGGATACAGGATCCTCGAAGGCGGGGCGGATGTAGAAGAAGTTTATAACTTTGCCCTGCTTCATTACATCGTCTTCGGTACAACACTCCACTTCTAATAGAGAATAAAGATATTAAAAGCTGGAAGGAAATGGAGGCAAAAATTAGTCAAATCATGTAAATTTTTTAAAAATAAGGACTAAAAGGCCAAACCATGAAAGTCCTATTAACAGGATCCACCGGCTATATTGGGAGAAGGCTCAAAGAAAAGCTCCTGGAAGATAAAAATGTTCAACTCCGGTTGTTTGTTAGAAACAAAAGAAAAATCAGAGATAAATACAAGGACCGAATCGAAATCTATGAAGGCGATACCTTCCATACCGCATCGCTCCATGAAGCTCTTGAAGGAATCGAGGTCGCTTATTATTTGATCCACTCCATGGGTGCTAAAGGCGATTTCAAGGAACTTGACCGTCTCAGTGCTGAAAATTTTCTGGATGCCTGCCTAAAGGCCAAGGTCAAGAGAATCATCTATCTAGGAGGTTTAGGAGAAAAACAGACCGCGAGTAAACATCTCTTAAGCCGGATCGAAACAGGAGAAATTCTGAGCAACAAACCATCCCTTATCCAGACTCTATGGTTCAGGGCTGGTATCATCATCGGCTCTGGAAGCGCAAGTTTCGAAATCATCAGAAATTTGGTACAAAAACTGCCCTTCATAATAACTCCGAGATGGGTTCATACCAAAACCCAGCCTATCGGGGTGAGTGACGTATTGGAGTACCTTTCTCAGGCCAAAGATCTTGAGACTAAAGAAAGCTTGGTCGTGGATATCGGCTCAAAGCCGATGAGTTTTAAAGAAATGCTTATTAAAGCTTCAACGGTTATGGGACTCAAAAGGCGTATAATTGCTGTTCCGTTTTTAACTCCCAGGCTATCATCCTATTGGCTTATTCTGATGACCCCAGTCCCCTATCGAATAGCTAAAGCCTTGGTAGAAGGATTGAAATCAGAGACAATCATCCAGAATGAAAACGCAAAAAAGTATTTCCAGTCCATTTTCCCTATCTCTTACGAGAAAGCCATTTCCACAGCCATCCATGAGATTGAAAAAAATCAAGTCCTCAGCCGTTGGTGCGATAGCAGTGCCAAAGAAGAGTGTGATATAAAGGGTCAGGAAAAGATCGAAGCTGCTATTTTAAGCCTAAAAATATCCAATGATTTCGGACAAACTTCACCAGAAAAAGTCTTCGCTTCGGTTTTGTCCATCGGTGGTCTTGAGGGGTGGTCGAAGCATGATTTGTTATTGAAAATCATGGGCTCGATCGACAAACTCATAGGAGGCCCTGGCCTGGATCGCAGCCGGAGAGACCTTTATGACTTAAGAATAGGAGATAGCTTGGATTTTTGGAAAGTTGTAGATTTGATAAAAGGAAAAAGACTGCTTCTTGCTGGTCAGATGAAGCTACCTGGCAAAGCTTGGTTGGAATTCTCTATTGAGGGCACGACTCTGGTGCTAACTGCTTCCTTTCTTCCCAAAGGACTATGGGGAAGGCTTTATTGGTCTTTTACAAAACCTTTCCATATCTTTACTTTTTCAGATATTGCCAAAGGCATCGTCCAAAGAGCAAAATCTCTGGCCTGAATCCTTAAAAAACAAAGCGTTTCCTTAGTATTTCTACAGCTTCTTATTAGGGATTTTAGTTGGACAAAAAAGTATTGATTCTATAGAATTTATGAAATCAGAGACATATGAACAGCTACATGCCCATAGTCTTTATAAAGAAGTGAAATGACTCAACGGCCTTCGAGAAAGAAATCATCTGACAGTAAAGCTGCCCAATTCCCAATCTTGGAAACCAAAATTTACATTCCTGCACCGCCCCAAACTTTAGTCCAAAGAGCGCGCTTGGTTCAACGACTGAATGAAGGGATGAAGTGTAAGTTGATCCTCATCTCCGCTCCAGCCGGTTTCGGGAAAACAACTCTTCTCAGTGACTGGATACAACAGAGCAAAATGCCGGTGGCCTGGTTCTCGGTCGACAAAGGCGACAATGAACCTGTTCATTTTCTCAACTACATCATAGCTGGACTTCAGACTGTTGAGTCAAACATCGGCCAGTCTACTCGTAATCTAATGAAGTCCCTTCAGTTACTGCCTATCCAATCCATCCTCATAAATTTCATCAATGATGTTATATCTATCCCTAAAGATTTCGCTCTTGTGCTTGATGATTACCACCTCGTTGATTCTAAAAGCATCCATCACCTGATAACCTTCCTGCTCGATCATCTGCCCCCCCAGATGCACCTTATTATTGCCACGCGTTCCGATCCTACTCTCCCCCTTTCCCGCTATCGCAGCCAGAACCAGTTGACCGAAATACGCGCTGCCGACCTTATCTTTACGACTGCTGAAACATCCCTGTTTCTCAATGAGAAATTGAGCTTGGGGCTCTCGAACGATGACATTGCTCTGCTTGAATCCCAGACCGAAGGTTGGATTGCCGGACTGCAATTGGCAGCTCTATCCATGCAAGGCCGAAAAGACAAATCCAACTTTATCAAAGTTTTCACGGGGGTTGATCGCTACATCGGGGATTATTTGGTTGAAGAAGTGCTGAGTCGCCAGCCTGAGCGCAATAAAAACTTCCTGCTGCAAACATCTATCCTTGATCGTTTGTCCGGGCCTTTGTGCGATGCGGTGACTAAACAGATAGACAGCCAGAGCATGTTGAATGCTCTGGAAAAGGCCAATCTATTCATCTTCCCTTTGGATAATGAGCGACAATGGTTTCGTTATCACCATCTCTTTGCCGATTTACTGCAGCAACGATTACGCCAGACTCAGTCTAATCTTGTTCTTGAACTTCATCGTCGAGCCTATAATTGGTACCTTCAGGAGGGATTGAAATACGAGGCTGTAGACCATCTAATAGCTGCCCAGGATTTCAATCAGGCGACACAACTCATCAAAGAAATCGCAGAAATCGATTGGGATCGAGGCCGAGAAAGTAAATTATTCGAATGGTTTAAAATGCTGCCAGAGGAGAAAATATGCTCCAGCCCGCAGCTCTGTATCTTTCATGCCCGGGAACTTTTAGAGAGTGGATACCTAGAGAAAGCCGAAAAGAGACTGCAAGAGGCTGAGGGAATGCTTGAATCTGCAACTGAGGAAGCTACTGAGGAATCAAATAGAGAATCAGCCCAGAGGCCCGATTTTCATAAATATAAATACGAACTTCAAGGCAGAATAGCCGTCATCCGGGCCTGGATGGCCTCTTATCGGGGGGACATCTCTGAGATTATCCAATACTCGCGTCAAGCCCTCAAATCTCTGCCTGAGGAGGATTTGATGTGGCGCAGTGTGGCGGCAACCTCTTTAGGATTTGCCCACGGATGGAGCGGTGATGGTGATTTAATAAAAGCCCATCAGGCTTTCTTAGAGGCCAAAGACATCAGCGAAGCAGCGGGCAATATTTATATGAATCTTTTGGCCAGTCACAGCCTCTATGTCATCGAGATGATGCAGGGAAAATTAAAGGAGAACAAAGAGAAATTCCAGAATTTAATTCAACTTGCCGAAGAATGCGGGATGTCAAGAATCGGTATTGCAGGCAGCAATTACTCGATCATGGGCTATTTGCACTGTGAGAAAGGTGAATTTGAAGAAGGAATCCGCTATATAGAAAAAGGCATCCAAATAGCGGAGATGGGGCATGACACTATAACTCTGGTGGGCTGCTACTTCAATCTCATCAGGGCCTTATATTATAAGGAAGATTTTACTGGAGCCCAAAGCCTTATCCAAAAAATCGAAAAAATCGCTGCCGATTTCACTCTACCTCCCTGGATGACTCATACGCTTGAAGCCTCCAAGGGCCTCATTTGGACTGTTACTGGCAACCTGAACGCGGCTGCCAATTGGGTAAAAGAACGAGGACTGAGTATTGACGACAAGCTTTCTCAACGTCGAGAGGGAGAGCACACAGTCCTGGCCCGAATACTTATCGCACAAGACCGACTGGAGGAAGCCGACCAGCTGCTTGAACGCCTAATTGAGAATGCAGAGGCAAGAACGCGTTTCCGGGTAGTGATAGAAATGCGTTTACTCAGAGCTTTAACCTTTTATAAAAGAAACGATGTTCATTCAGCCTGGGGCGATTTAAGCCAAGCTTTAGCGCTTGCTGAGCCAGGAGGTTTCATCTACACCGTTATTTCTGAGGGCAAGCCTATGGCTGAATTGCTGGAAAAAATCCTTGAAGAAATGAAGAAAGCCGACGCTGAGAAAAAATTCAGCTTTTCCAAGGCCTTTGTTAAGAAGTTACTATCGACCTTCAAAGCTGCCAAACCTTCGAAAAAAGCTCTTGATCTTGTAGAACCTTTGAGCGAACGGGAGCTTGAAGTTCTTCATCTCTTGGCAGCTGGGCTTTCTAACCAGGAAATCGCCCAAAAACTCTTTATTTCTCTAAACACAGTGAGAACCCACACCAAGAACATCAACACCAAACTCAACGTCCATAGCCGCACTCAGGCTGCAGCCAGAGCAAAAGAATTGGGAATTCTAGAGTAAGACAGCCGTAAACCCAAAACCAGAAAATCTTCTTTTCTATCTTTTCTTAAAACCATCCTCAATTCCATCTCTAAGAAAAATCACCCTCTAAAATCACATTTTCTTGTGATGACAGATCCTTTTGGGCTGAGTATATTCGGGATGAAACCATGCTTGAAAAGCAAGCGAGAGAATGAAGCGATGAATACGAAAATAAGGAGAATTTTTCCATGACAAAATCAGACTCCTCTCCTGGCCCCTGGTGCTACCGGATCAAGTTAAAGGGACGTCTTGATAAACAATGGACAGACTGGTTTGAGGGTTTGACGATTACCTACGAGGATGATACAACAATCCTTACGGGTCCAGTAGCCGATCAGGCAGCCTTGTATGGATTACTCATCCGAATACGGGACCTAAATCTACCCCTGCTTTTAGTGGAACGAATTGAATCATCAGGAGGAAAAAATGAATATGAATAGAAGATCAAAAAAGAATACAGGTGGAAGAGGAGCCATGAAGAAAATGATTATTTCAGGGCTGATTGTTTTGATCGCGGCGCCTTTTTCATTCAGTCAAGAGCTGACAGGTGAAGATATCATTCAGAAGGTCAATGATTTGATGAATGTCCAAACAGCTTACGGGAAGGCGAAAATGACCATTGTGACCACTTCTGGCCAGAAACGAACCTTTATCTATGAATCATGGAGCAAGAACAAAGGAGAGAAAAACCTGGTGCGGTACCTCGAACCTAGCCGAGTCAAGGACCAAGCCGTTTTGATGCTGAATAATGCCGATGACATCTGGATGTATTTTCCAAGAACCCAACGGGTTCGAAAACTGGCCACCCACGCCAAAAAACAAAAGATGCAGGGAAGTGATTTTTCTTACGAAGATATGGGGAGTGGCGACGCCTTTATCACGGATTATACTCCAGAAAGGCTCAAAGATGAGAAAATGGAAGGATATGACTGCTACCAGATAGAACTCACCCGCAAACCTGAAAGCGACATGTCTTACTCCCGGTTGATCATGTGGGTCATCAAGGAGAATTTCGTGCCGGTTGTTATTGATTACTATCATGAGGATGATCCTTCCCTTCAAGAAAAGCGCCTTATCCAAAGCGATATTCGGATCATCGATGACCTCCCGACCGCCATGAAGGTGGTTATGCTTAACAAAAACGACAACACGCAAACAGAAATGGAGCTTCTGGAAGTGAAATACAACCTGACCCTGGATGACAGCCTATTTACCGAAAGGAGCTTGAAAAAATGAAAAGATGGACCTCAATCCTGGTCTCGCTTTTTTTATGTTCATCACTTCTCATCGCTCAGGATAAATTAGAGATTTTTGGCTATTTCGAATCTCAAATGATGGGTGCAGAAGTAAAAAATGAATTTCTTCAGCTCTATTCCAATAAGCTTCGGGTGGATTTAAAATCAAGCCTCTCCAAAAACATCACCTTTGCTGCCAATTTCGATTACATCACCTACCATGGCAAAACCGAATGGAACATCCTGGATTTTCTGGCTCCCAAGGTGGTTTCCGAAGTTTCAGAGGGTATGGAGGCATTCTATGCCCTTCCATTTTCCAACCGAACTTTTCTGGATAATGCTTATATTAAAATAGCCTTTAAACCTTTTGACTTGATTGTTGGCAAACAACAAATTTCTTTAGGCACAGGATATGTCTGGAATCCAGCGGATGTGTTCAACGTCAAAGACTATCTTGACCCGACTTATGAACAACCCGGCCATAATGCTATTCGTCTGGACGTTCCCTTGGGCACATCTTACACGCTCACCGCACTCTTTTCGCCCGATGAGAACTGGGGAGATTCCGCCAAAATGATCCAGTTCAAGGGAAGGATTTCCCGTTTTGATTTTTCATTCATCGCTATCGAAAAGGCCTGGCGGTTTCATGATTATACTCAGTTTGATACAGAAAGCATGAATTTCCTCGAGCTGCCGGAAAAACGGCAGTTGCTAGGATTTAGCACGGCCGGAGAGCTATTAGGATTGGGAGTCTGGGCAGAATACGCTTACAACAAGATGGAGAGGACCAAAGATTTCTACGAGCTGGTGCTGGGCGCAGATTACACTTTTGATTTTCAAACTTACCTGATGGTTGAATACTATCAGAATACTTTAGGGAAGACTCATCATGAAGATTACACTCTCAATGACTGGATGCGGTTGATGGCCATGGAACAAAAGGCAATCTCACGAGATCAGGTCTATGTTTTTATCCAGCATCCAGTCACAGATTTATTAAATGCTGCAATTTCAAGCATATATAACATTTCAGACAACAGTTTTGCTCTTATCCCGACTCTAAATTACTCCCTCTCAGATAATGTCGATATTTTTGCTTACTTAAACCTAAATTTTGGCGCTGAAGGAAAGGCTTTTGCCAAAAACCTGGGAAATGGAGGATTGATCAGGGTTCGTGTTTATTTTTAAGCTGCACAGGAAAGGAGAAGACAAATGAGAGAGAAAATACTCAAAAAATTGGCTAGCTGGCATGCCTCCCACCCCTGGCGAATGCTTCTTATTATTCTGTTCTTAACCATTATTTTTATAGCCCTTGCGGGCCAGATCAAAATCAAAATGCGTTGGTCTGATCTTCTTCCCTCAGGGGATAGGAGGTCCGAACAATTCAACAAGATCATAGAAGAATTCACCACTTCCACCAGTCTCGTGGTTGTTCTTCAAGGAGACGAGGCCCACATTAAAGAATTTGCTGATCAGCTAGCCCCTAGAATTCTCGAACTCACGGATACGAGCAAAAATGAGTCAAATCAGAAGAAGATCGACAGGATCAACCAAAAAATCGAGAAATTGAAAGCAAAACCGGATAAAGAATCAGAGATAGAGACTCTAGAGCACGAAATCATAGAACTTCAAGACCGGATTAACAAAAAACTTTTTCAGCGTGTCGACTATAAGGCTCCCCTCGATTTTTTGAAAGAACACCTGTTGATGCTGGTTGAAGAAGATGATTTAAAAAACCTGAAAGATATGTTCATGGACCCCAATTTGACCGGTTTAATAACTAACATCAACAATTCACTGGAGAAAGAATACGTAGGACAAGAAGAATCCATTTCTACCCGGGAAAAAGAAGATGGTGCCTTTGGATTTTTAGACGGCATTCAGAATTTAATTTTGACATTACAAAAAGCAGCGCAAGATGATAATCTCCCAGAGGAAAAAATCCTAGCCGCTGCGGATAAACTCCTCTTTGGTGAACCTTACCTTCTT
>Ga0209636_10002603_pt1 | contig 18435 bp, 14 predicted proteins | sample DeeMarSWOR152_54_FD_187464 | JGI IMG/M metagenome (GOLD analysis project Ga0209636, IMG submission 187464) | Marine sediment microbial communities from White Oak River estuary, North Carolina - WOR-1-52-54 (SPAdes) (version 2) | ecosystem: Environmental > Aquatic > Marine > Intertidal zone >... | reverse complement strand
TTGAAAAATGACCCCAAAAAATTTAACAATATTTGACAAATAAGATTTTATTAAAAGATTATTCAAAAAATGTACCTTTAGGTACACTTTTCGTCTCTTAAAAAACTTAAAAAATCAACAAAGTCATCAATACGTTATATTCTTTTTTTAGCGTATTACGGACCATCCCGGCCCAGGTAACATAAAAAGCCCAGTTTGGCTGTTTATCCAATAAATCAAGTGTAGGCGGATTGCCAGCTTCGCCTAAAACCAGCGGCTTTCCTTTTGAGAGTGCCAGCAGGCTGTCATAATACACTTGTTTAAAATCCCTGCCGTAAACATCCAGTGCCAGCACATCGAGGTATTCATTACCGGGATAATATTTGGAGTAATACATATCGGGTTGATGTGGCCTGTCCACGCTCCAAACCCAGATTAAATTGTCTAGTTTATAGTGATGGACAAAGCGGTCAAAAAGTTGACGGTAAAGCGCCCTGGTGCTATATTTGCCAGTGCGTCCACCCCACCAGAACCAGTTGCCGTTCATTTCGTGGTACGGTCGCCAGAGTATTGGTACACGGGCTTTCTGTAGTTTTTTTAAATAAAAAGCGATCGAATCCACCTGTGCTGCCCAGCGATTGTATAATTCGGTTCCGGGCGTCAGCACATCTTTAAACTGTTGATCCAGTAATTGCCCCTGCACACTTGCCAGTGATTCTGGCGCAACTTTGCCGGGTTCGGGACGAAAAGTGACCGGTTCATCTGCCGTAGGTGGTACGGCATGCCAGCAAATGGTGATTATCGAGCCTATTTGATGCTGGCGTTTAGCTTCCTCAACGATATCGGGTCGGGCCAGGTAGGAATCCGTATCGCCTTCTTTGGCAAATCCCATATCGGTGCTCCAAACAACCGGCGTCCTGCCGATATATTTGGAGGCAAATTGTGAATTTCTATCACGGGTATTTGGATAATTATGTTGACCGGTTAAAATATATTTTCCGGAAATACGATACAAAAAGTCCAGCAGCGCTTTGGCTTCTGGTGAGGCATTTGGTGTGACTGGTTTTAGATTCTTATCCGAACCATAAATTAATGTTGCAAAGATAAAAATGATAGTGAAAATCAAAGTTATCTTTCGTGGGTACTTCATAATATTTATTCCTTTGATAATTTATAAAAGTTCAATTTGTTAATACATTAAACATAAATAGCATCCTCACTTCCCAATCTTCCCGTGCAGTGCATTCTTGAAAAATTCCCCGCCTCCTGTCAACGAATAAGACTCCCAGGATTTCAACATTCTTGGATGCCATTCCGGATCAAATACCCAACAAATCCAGCTAATCCCCCGATTCTCAAGATACTTGATGTTCCGCGGGCCATAGTCATCTTCACCCATCTCTTTTCCTTCATCAAGCCAGAATCCGAATTCTGTAGCCACAACCGGATAGTGGTCTGCGGCAACGCCAAAATTTTCTTCCCATTTTGGTTCCCAGGGTTGCGATCGTTTCATCGCATAAGGATGTGTAACATAGGCTATGTCTTTGGCGTCGATGGGATCATAATGAAGCGGCGCTAAATCATACGCCCAGTCAAATCCTGCCACTAAAGGAATGATTTCATTGTCATAAGCCCGAATTAAATCAATAATATCCTCATTTTCGAAATGCTTTTTATTCCAATAGCCCTGACTTTCTAGCTTGTCAGGATCAGAAATCGTCAGCCCGCGTAACAGAACCGTATCCCCTTTTGAATTGATAAATTTATTCCCTTTCACCTGGATCAACGATAACAGTTTAGCCTGGGGATTTGGCTTTGGTCTCTGCCAATGTCCTGCTGCCCACCATTCGTCAGATTTTTTTTCTGCTTGATCCTGTTGTGCCTGGATATTGGGTATCCAGACGAACATGAAAATCATGGTTACAAAATATAATATTGCTCTCTTCATATGAACCTCCATGGATTGATACTAAACTACTATGCACTGAAAGAGCGTAGTAGTTTAGTAATAATATATCACATACAAATGAAAATAAATTGAAGGCTTAACGATATGAACTCAGCCGCCGAAAACGCCGCGACCAGTAAATTTTACTTGCCATTAACCTCGCTCGGTCTGATAGACCGACAAAAAACGGGATGGGTTTACCGTTGGTTGCAGCGATTTATTATTCCATTCCTCAAATTGATCCGATTATCACCAATGTTTGTTTTGACTTTCTTAAATTGGGTCCCTATGATTTATGTCTCAATGACACATCTAATTTGTATATTAATTACCAATAGCAACACAAATCATCAATCTAAAATTTTACTGAATCGGCGGGTAAGCGCCAATAAATCGCTTTGATTGACCGAGAAGCTTCCTGATTTCAGCAGGAAGCCGGGCTGCTTTTGTTGATCCTGGAAATGTTTGCAATAATTGGTAATTGCCCAGTTCAGTACTCTTAAATAAGGGACCATTATAATTGGCAAAATACTGACTATTAGCCGAAAATTCTGAATGTAATTTCTGCAAATCCTCCAGCGATTCAAATGGCAACTGACAATCATCGTTCTCCGCAGGACTCCATAAAATCAATGGAACAGACAATGTTTCTGAGTTTCGTACGTACATATTGTAATCGAGCTGTTTCATCTGCGGTTTATCGAGTCGTTCACACAAGGATTTCGGCTGCCATAAAGCCAGAAGGGGTCTGTGATAATTCTCATCCGCTGTGAGCAGATTATTAACAAATATGTGTCCATCCCGCTCATCGACATCAGGTCCCGTGCTGGGATGCCAGCCAAAGTGATCGCCTTCCGCACTTCGTGCAGTACGCACAATGCATACAGTACTGTTTACCAATGTGTTTTGGTACATGTGAACATCCGAGCTGTTGATCACATAAATTCCATGGTCACAATTGACAAACACGTTTCCGGCACAAATCGCTCCTTTTGAGATTTCAAAGAAAAATCCACTATCGCTCGGCCAATACCGATTATTGGAGAACTTCCTGTCTACATTGCCTACTCCTTCGACCCAGTTGTTAAAGAAACGACCATCCACATTGCCTACATCATACCAGATACCATTTGAATACGGAAGGTCGATCACCAGATTATCCCGGCAGGTAACGCGGTAACATTGATTAAAAATCTTCACTGCCGCAGGATAATATCCGGTGATTCTCTCGATATTGTTACGCGTGAAGATGTTTTTTTCCAACAGCACATCGGATGAGCTCAGGATGTAGATTCCTTCGGTACTGGTGTCGCTCACACGGCAATGGCGGAGCGTTAAATGATCTCCCCTGATGTAAGCAGCGACCCGAGAACAGAAAGAAATAGTACAATGCTCCAAAGTCGTACCCACTACTTCCTTGCCATGATTGAACTCATCAGACAAACCTTCAGGATCTGTTCCATCAATTTCGATGGCGCGGTAAGCGTACTGAGTGAAAGTGATTCCCCGAATCACCGGTCCCTTGCGGTCTGAAGTCTTGCCGTGACATTCACCGGTTATCCTATGTAGAGCAACATTAAAAGCAGTGATTTCCACCAATCGATTTGTTGGATCAGTACCGATGAAAACCAGCCCGGCATCATAGTCAATGAAATATGAATTCTCATCAACTTCTCCTTCCCAGCCGACCGCTTGTAAGCACTTGCCATCCACAAACACCATGTCGTTGTTAAAACGATACAGCGGAGTATATCTCCCATGCCAGCGCCGCATCCACCAGCTCGCAGGCTTGGAGGGGAATAAACGGGACCAGGAGGTTCTCCATAATCCTTGTCCTTGCTGCTCCCATTCTATTGCGATAAAAGTTCCCTTCAAAACAGGTTGTTCATCAGCATAGGGCTGTATCGTGATTCCCTGGTTCAATATCAGGTTGCCGGTACGATATGTACCGCCGCGCATTACGATTGCATCACCGGTCTTTACACGCTCTATTGCCGCTTCCAAAGTTGTGGGCTGAGCAAGCGTTTCTCCTGATTCCTCGGCCTGTCCATTGGGTGCAACATAGTAAATTTTGCCCGCTACTTTCGGCAAATCATAGGTTTGCCGAATCGGGCCATAAGGACCACCAGAGGGTTGTGCTTTTACAGGCAATGAACCAAAGATTATGCAGAAAAGGACGCAGCCAACACGATAGAGCTCAATCCATCTCACTATTTGAGCATGTGACCAAAGGTGATTTCGTAAATTATGGGTGGATTTTTTAAGATGACTTGATTTCATGTTATTTTCCTTTTATATAGTCCATATTTCAGTAAAAATGCTGTTTTATACCTGCGATGCTTCTGGCAGCACTATGCGATTCTTAAATAATTTGCTTTATTATATATTAAAAAAATTAAAGAAATATACAAGTACACTTTTACTGTTTTTTTTGATGGTATAAAGATGCGTTTCAGGTGCAACAGGGCTACAACGTACAGAACCAAAGAATTATATCAAAACTCGACAAGTACAGCAAAACTCAAATCAAAAGAAAAACCGCCCTGTTGTCAGATGCAAACGCTTTGTTAGACATAATTAACTAATAATTACTTTAAAACTTATATGATATAAATATTAGATTGAAGAAAGTTTTGACTTACATTTAATAATTTGCTCGCTAACATGTTTATGTAATTTCCATTGCTCCGTATGGGCTAAGTGTCCTTTTGCAGCTTCATATCGACTCAAGGCTTCTTTATACTGCCCTGCTTCAAAATGAACGTCTCCAAGATCGCTAAGAGCAATTCCCCCTTGATATGAATCGCCATGTGCATATTATAAACGACTATATGCTGCATCGATTCTATCATTAATTGATTTTTGGGTTCTGTAATTTATATTCTCTGCAAGAAATGCTTTAACATATGGCATATCAGACTTTAATGTATATTTATCCAGAAGCATTAGAGAAAATTTACGAACATCATTTTCACTTACCTTATGCCAGATTGGCAAAATGCAGTCATCTTCTCGATTGAAAAGCACATCAAGTTCTTTTTTTGTCCATTCCTTTTTAATAAAATTAATACTAATTAAAACAATTCCATAACGAGAGTGGGCAAGGCCATTATCAATTGCTCGCCGTATGCTATCATCAATTTTAAGAATAACTGGATCGTACCAGACTTTCACTCCATTACTATTTAAGGTAAAAAAAAATTTTTCGACAAATCTTCTATCTTCACTGGCGTGTGATAAAAATATGTCCCATTCAAAATTCATTTTTCTAAGTTATTTAAAATTATTATGTTTATTCTATATGTCTAACCTAGTTTATACAGCTAAAAGATATTTTTGGTTTTAGATAATTATTTGTTAATATATTGATTACAGAGGAAATAAAGGGGTAAAAAATTTGCATTCAAAATCTGGTATTATTTTTTGTTAGTTAAGCAAAATAGGTTATACACTCTAAAGTTGTCTTAAATGTCAACCAAAATTCTTCACTTTTCATTTTTAACTGAATTAAAGTCAACTTATTTCAGTATTATTGATTAGCAATCGCGTCAAAGAAGATAAATCGGCAAGAGTAAATATAATATAAACTTTTTGATAAAGCAAGAAAAAATTGAGGAATTATCAAGAATCACAACACCAAACTAACAAAAAACTCGGTACGCCGATTGTGCAGCTCTAACGTCCGAATAAAAATGTGCTGGATGCCAACATCCCCGTGACGATCCCGATCGTCAATAGCCAGCATAACCAGCCGTGCACTCAGATTATCACCATAACTGCTTTATGGTAATCTGGCATAAATAAAGTCAGATAGTGAAATGTTCAGGCCGAAACCAAAACATCTTGCTACCCCAGTCTGCTGATTTGCATAATTGAAAATTTAAAAGTAGTCTTGAAAATGTCTATCTCAGCTCCAATTCATAGAGGGAAATACTCAATGGAGCAACTTGCATTTTCTCCGGAACTTTTTCCACTGCAGATTCCTGTATCTCAATAACCAGATCTTCGCCAGAAGTGTTTCTAACATCTATTTCCGGAACTGCGATCTGGAACTTCTTTGCATTTTTTGGGAATTTCGCTCCTTTAAAGTTTAGGTTCAATTCCTGAATGGGTTCTGTTGGATTAACAATAGCCACCGTCACGACTTTGCGGTCAGCAGTCAGGGCGGCGACAATATCCAGCGGGTAGGTATCACTTCCGGATATTACCAAAGGTTTATCAACACCAATCGTACCTTTTACCGGGTGTTGCGGGGAATTCCCGCTGACTTTTACCGGGATTGTCCCGAAGTGGTGCCGGTACAGCTTAAACAAAAGTCCGATTGAGCTGTAACAGGCATCGGTTTCAGTGAACCTGACGCAGGACGTCACTGCGGTATAGCCCCCCATCGTAATAATATCAGAGTGACGGAATATCTCGTGCAGGCCTTCGGCAGCACATAGTGTTCTTACAAAGCCACTGCGCCAGCTGCCACCAGTCCATTCGTCCAGGGCAAATGTGATGTTTTTATTCTTAAGCCTGGGCATTGTTTTCAGATAGTGATCCCACGATTCGGCAACTGCCTTTACCCGGTTCGGAACGCGCCGGACCTGATCAACGATCGGGTCATCAACAGGGACAAATTTCTGGGAATCGGCATCAAATGCCTGTGTGGTTACCGGGTACAAATGCTCTGCCAGGAAATCAAAATTATCCGACGCGTGTGCCAGTAGCTGCCCTGACCAATCTTCCCGCGAACCAAATTCATAAGGTAGCCTGGATGGAAGCGGCTTTCGATGGTGCCTGACTGTGGTGCTTGTCTCAAAAGGTGTCGCTCCAGAGGCAATGAGTTTGATGGTTGGATCGACATCACGCATTGCCTTGGCGAACATGTTATGTTTCAGGATATAATGTTCAATGGACATGTGCCCCAGTTGCCACTGACCATACATTTCATTTCCGATACTCCACCACTCGACATGATAGGGCTCGGGATGACCATTGAATGCGCGAATTCGCCCCATGGGCGTATCTTTCGTTCCATTGACATATTCCACCCATTGCGCTGCTGAATGTGCATCACCAAAACCAATATTGACGCAAATATAGGGATCAATATTAAGCAGATCGCAAAGGATTAGAAACTCTTCAGTACCAACATCGTTCGATTCGACGGCATTCCACGCATAGTCATAACGCGGCGGCCGCTTATCGATATCGCCGATCCCGTCACGCCAATCATAGCCGGCTAACATATTTCCACCCGGCCAGCGATAAATCCCCGAATCAAGCTCTCTGAGCAGGCTGACGATGTCGGACCGGAAGCCCTGAATGTTGTCTGCCCGCATCAATCAGACCGCGCCGATACGAAAGCTCCCGCTTCCCGTACCGGTAATTTCCAGGCGTCCGTTATCTATGTCTGCGCCGGCAGCGAAGCTGAGGGGATATTTTAAATAATCATTGGTCAGGGAATGTATCGGTATCGTTTGCCTGTCATCCGGGTTGGAGCCCCAAACAAGGCTTACGTTAATCGTGACATCTCCATCGCCGGAAAGAACCACACTGCCGGTATAATTTTTACCAGCACGTAACGCTAAGCCCGACTGCTGAATCCCATACGGCGTTGATCCAGAAAGCCTGATGACAGGCGTATGCTCACCTACGTATGAATGGTTATGATCCATGATAACAACATCAGCCCCGCCAACTGGTCGCCATCGGTTCTGATTTCGTCTGGTGTTTATCGGAGTTAAGGTTGATGTGGTATCCACTGGATAGAAAAATTTCCTATCACTCAGCATTTCTGCCCAGAGACCATGTTCAAATATATTTCCCAACAGCTCGGTGAACATCCCATAGACATATCTGTGTATCGGTGCTCCGGTTTCAGACACATCAACCGTTGCCATGACCTCAGGGGTCGACTGAGCCCACACATTCGTAACGATAACGAGACAGAGAGATGTGAGAACGATTTTTCTTACTAATGAAAATCTGGTCATGGCTTTTCTCCTGTATTGATAAATAGATTGTTTCAAGAACCGTGACTATATTGAGGAATTATCAAGAATCACACCATCAAACTAACAAAAAACACCACCAGCTAATTGCTCAACTCAGACGTCCCAAAAATGTGCTGGATGGCAACAGTCCCGTGTTGATCTCGACTGTTAATAGCCAGCATAACCAACCTTATCAATAATTAAAATATATGCGTGTTAAAAGTTATTTTGTAACATGAAAAATGTTCTTTGTTATCTTGGGGCGTTGCGCGTAGTGCGAAAACGGCATACGCCCTACGCTTCACTCTCCACGCTCAACAAATTTTGCTTGAATTCTCTCTGATCTTATTTTTCAAGTAGTCTTAACCATACTGCCATATCGTGATCAACTTGCAGTCGGATGTCTTTCAAGATAAGCTGATTGTTCCCTGACATTATCGTTATATTATTGGAATATTTGCCTGTCCAGGTATCATAATATTTCACAACATACGGTAAACTCCCTGTTCCCTCAATATTTAACGTCAGGTTATTTAAAACATTCATGGTTGAATTTCTCAACCATACAAATAACTGCTTACCGGCTTGAAGTCCCATTGTCTCGATATCTGTATCAAGGCTTTTCATGGGCATTTCTTGAACATCTTCATTATTCTTTAACATCAGGGAGACGAAATCGGCAGCCATCTTCAAATGAAAATAGTGCTGTTGATGAAAATGCCATTCCCACCACCAGCTTAAGGGCAATATGGGGGTTGGAGAAAACATGCCACGCCAGATGCCGTTATGCAATTCTCCCTCATATAATCCCTCTGGATAATCCTTTCCCGGTCCTTTCCAGCCCAAAGCAAATTCACCCACCACATCTGGTTTGAGGAAACGATCCACATATTTCAGGATACTTACTTTCATATTGGCTGTGGGACCATAATTATGATGCTGGGTGAAATCAAGGTTTTTAATATCCCATAAGCCAGGGATTTCTCGATATGTTACGCTGGTTGAAACAAGATGTCTATAGGGATCAAGCTGTTTCAGGTAATCTGCCATTTCTTGATGCCAACTGGCAATGGCTTCTGCCGGAACTTGTTGTGTTTCCTTGACATTATCAATTTCATTCCAGAATTCCCAACAAGCCAGGTGGGTCGAGTATCCCCATCGCGCCACCAGGTATCGCAATTTGCTTTTGTAAATTTTCTTCGCCTCGGCGTTGGTAAAAAAATCTGTCGGCGTCTTACACGGACCGCCATTGGCAGAATTGTAGGGATTGGTTCGCCATTCGGCATTGGAAGCCCAACGATCAATAAAGGATTTGAAAACGCCGTGGTAGTCAATTGTCAGCATAATATAAATGCCCTGTTTTTCTGCGAGACGAAAGATTTCCTCCAAACGATTAGCCGTCTTTTCATAATACCTGCCCAGACCCGGCGCATCCAGTACGTCTTTTGGAGCGCCATGTTCAATCATAACATTGGCAATGTGGGGTGTCCCTTCCAGATGATCCAGAAATTCGACCTTGAGATAATTGGTACCCTCAGGAAGCTCATAGATATAAGCGACAAACTGGCGATACCAGTCTTCCTTTGTATTCCAGGTTTGGCTGAATTCGATATCAATGGGATGGTACGATATATTGTCGTTGGAAGCATAACATTTGATCCGATCGGTGGAAAGATTTTTTTCGTAGAACAGCTTAATCTTGAATCTTCTGATATCTTTGATATGATAAATAATCGCTTCGGTTGAACTTGATGCGATGGTCACCCGGTTTGAATCTTCTTCGGTGAATTTTGTGCGACCGGAATTGAGTTTTAAACCCGCCGTATGGGAAAAGGTTTTATCCCAGTTTTCAAATTCATCAACAAAAGTCTCATAGTTATTTATTCGTGTCCATTCCAGAGGCAGGTTCCAGGTACACATCCAGATACGAGTAAAATTCGCATTGTTTTTCTTCAGCTCCTCAAAATAGGTTTCATAAGGATAACGCCATTCGGATTGCATTTCCCAGCCCAGGTTTAAGCCCACGCCACGGAAAAGTTTGCCGGAGTCAAAGACAAAAGAATAGAGGGATTGGGGATTTAACCTTAAGAATCCATCGTGATCTGATGCCTTCACCTCTAATGGAAATGACCTTGAATACATGGTATCCTCGTGACTGATCGATTGAATATAATATGTGTACGCTCCCGGTTGCATGGTTGTAAACCGTGCCTCCCATTCCGACTTTTTGGAATCGCCTGCTTTATAAAAGCAGGGCAATGTTAAAAATTCTCCCGTCGGTGTATTAATAATGGCATCCACACGGATGTCCTCAGGATCAAACGGATTTTCAAACGGTTGCTTTAGATTGATCTTAATGTACAGGGTTTCAAATTGTTCGATAAAATTTGATGCCGGCTGTACTAAAATATCAGATGAATCAGGTATAGTGCACGAAGTAAATATGAAATTTATCGACAGGAGTAACAGAGTTAGCTTCGATTTATTCATTGCTTTCTCCAATTATAATAATTCAATTTCTTTAGTTAGCCAGATATCGCTTGATGAGGCACCAACATGAATGATGAATTTACCCTTTTCAGCAAACCAGTCTTTTGTTTTCGGATTCCAGAACGAAAAATCTTTGTTAGTTAATTGTAAGGATACTGTCCTGGATTCTCCTGGCTCCAATTCGATCTTTCGAAATCCTTTTAATTCTTTAATCGGACGGGGAACGGAAGATTCGACGTCTTGAATATACAATTGCGCTGTTTCCATTCCCTTTTTAGCGCCAGCATTTTTAACGGTAAAACTCACCCTGATGGTATCATTGGTATGAAACTTTTCTTTCGATAGAGAGAGATCACTGTATTCAAAAGTCGTGTAAGATAAGCCATGTCCGAAAGAATAGAGCGGTTCAATATTTTTTTTCTCATACCAACGATAACCGACAAATATGTTTTCCTTGTAATGAACATCATAAACAGGATGGGCGCGTTCACCTTCCTGATTCCAATCATGATACAGTTGTTCACCTTCAGGGATGTAGCCATATCCTGGCGAGTCTTTAAAATCTTTTTCAATTGTTATCGGCAATTTACCCGAAGGATTTGTTTTCCCCGCAATAATTTCAGCCAGGGCTGTGTTCCCAATTTGACCGGGATACCAGGCATAAATAATTGCTTTTGCCTGCTCATTCCAATCCGTCATGCGAATTCCACTCCCGGAAGTTACGATAACGACTGTATTCGGATTATTAGTCACACACAGTTTGACTTTTTGCTCCTGGTTGTCTGGCAATTCAAACGGTCTGTCCCAGCCTTCGCTGTCGCTTGTGCCAATATTGCATAATACGACTTCTGCCGACTTGATTTGTTCTGGTGATGGATCCTTAACATAGTGCAATCTCGCACCAAATTCTTTTTTTAATTCATCAAGCATTAATCGGTTATTATAGCCTTCAACCTTGGCAGCGCCGCCACCCATTGCCAGTTTTTCAACATAATCACCCGTTAACAAAATAGTTTTAATCTTACTGGTGATAGGGAGAATATTATTTTCATTCTTCAACAGTACGATTCCTTCTCTCGCCGTCTGTAAAGCAATTAACTCATGATTTTCAAATTTATTATAAAAAGCAGGGTCTTTCTTTCGATCATAGAGTTTCATAGCAAAACAGGTTCGCAAGATACTCTTAGCCATTCTATCAATATCTTCAACTTTTACTTTGTCCTCGCTAATGAGTTGCTGTGCATCTTTAAGGGCGACAGCGTGGGGCATTTCTAAATCCTGCCCCGAGGCAGCGAGTTGTTCGCCGTCGTATACAGACCACCAATCTGTCATCACCAGCCATTTAAAGCCTAATTGTTCTCTTAAAATATGATTAATGACAGTAGCGCTTTGTCCGCACCATTCTCCATTTAACAAATTGTATGAGGTCATGACTGCTTTGGCACCGGCATCAATTCCAGCTTTGAAAGCCGGAAGATAGATTTCGTGTAACGTTCGTTCATCCACAATTGAATTACTTTTCCGGCGGAAAAAATCCGTGTTATTGGCGACAAAGTGTTTTAAGGTAGCGACAGTACCAGTACTTTGCACTCCACGGACATACGCGTCGATTATATGCGCCGCTAAAAAGGGGTCTTCGCCAAAGTATTCAAAATTTCTACCGCATTGTGCCTGCCTGTAGATATTCATGCCTGGACCCAGCAAAATGCCAATACCACCGGCACGGCATTCTTCACCTATGGCTTCTGCATATTTGAAAGACAGTTCGGTGTTCCAGGTGGCTGCCAATGAAATCGGGCATGAAAACGCAGTTGATTTTTCCATTTGATAATCTGACAAATCAATATCCCTGAACTTTTCTCTGATGTGTACTCCCTGTGTGGCATCAGCCATGTAAACTTCCGAAAGATTTAATCTTGGTAATGACCTGATAAAGAAGATTCGTTCACCACCGATTAAAGCAATTTTTCCATCCAGCGTCATTAATGCCAATACTGAATCAGCCAACTCATCAGATTTTTCATACGATAGTTGCTGAAACATCTCGTTGTTATTTTTTAAAGATTGGCTGTTTAGTTGATTGTTAAGAATGAAAAAGACAATCACAAAGAATGTTATGAGGAATGATTCTTTAAGCATAGTCACTCCAAATTAAGTTAAATAAATTGATTAGTGAAATGAAGTTCGTATAAAAAACAGTTTCAAGTAACCATATTTTAGATCAAACAATACAATTAACTACGTTGTTTGCTTAAAGCAAATGATTAATATAACCGTTTCATTGGCTAATCCTCAACTGTTATAGTTTCTCTACTGCCAGGTAGCTTCATAAGTTGAGATGATTTCATCGATCATGTGATTCAGATCATCGTTAACCACCTGTCGGGCTGGATTACTGTCATACCACTGAATGATTTCTTTGGCGCCATGAGCAAAGGGTATGGTTGCGGAGAAATCTGGTACAATTTGTTTGATTTTAGTATTATCGAAAATCATGCTATGAGTCTTGTCGCCCAATAGGCTGGCGCCCCATTCAGGATCATGTCGCGCAATGATATCCGAGGGGACATGCACAATGTGAGCCTTAGCATCAGCGGCTTGAGCGACAATTTCAAAAATCTGGTTCCAGGTTAACAATTCATCCGATGTAATATGAAAAACTTCACCAATCGCACGATTATTTCCTAATAAACCAACAAAGCCTTTGGCAAAGTCACGATGATGTGTTAAAACCCACAGCGAACTGCCATCGCCATGAACGATAACCTTTTTCCCTTTTCGCATCCGGTCGACGATTGTGTATCCGCCATGCGTAGGCAGTAAAGTACAGTCGTAAGTGTGGGATGGTCGGACAATCGTAACCGGAAACAACTCTTCACGATACGCCTTGATTAACCGCTCTTCGCAGGCGATTTTGGCACGCGAATATTCCCAATAGGGATTGGCAAGCGGAGTTGATTCGGTCACCGGCAGTTTTACAGGCGGAGTTTGATAAGCCGAAGCCGAGCTGATAAAGATATACTGCTGAGTTCGTCCCCAAAATAGTTCAAGATCATTATCAATTTGCTCCTGTGTAAATGCAATCCAGTCCACCACAACATCAAACATCATTGTTCCAAGTGCTGACGTAATTGAGGCTTTGTTACGAATGTCGCCTTGCAAAATATGAACACCTTTGGGAACAGATCTCGCAGTCTGACCTCGATTCAATAAATAAAGATCAATCCCATGGTCGATCGCTAATTGTGAACACGCTGAGCTAATGATTCCTGTGCCGCCAATAAACAGAACTTTCATGATACGTTATCCTATCTTATAGAATTTTTACAAAAAAATGGAGTACGATGCCTTTATCTGCCAGTCGGCTATTAACGTCAACCTAAGCATCTTTTTTAACGCAAAGAACGCAGAGTAGACGCAAAACACGCAGAGTGATTAAAATATTAATTAATTTCTTAGCGAACTTGGCGCCTTCTCAGCGTCCTTTGCGTTTAAGTTTGGATAAAAAATTAGTAGGTGAACCTTTTAAATATCAATTCGTCTATTAGGTTGACGCCAATTGCCAGTCGGCGGATTCCATAAAGGGAATGCACTCCATATTTAAAAAATATATGGAATCTGGAATACACAAAAGTAACCGAACACGATAAATGCTATGATCAAGCCGACAGCAAATATCCAATTGGGTCTTAGAATTTCTCGTGCTTCATCTTTAAACAATTTTGGCAGAACCACATAAAGACCCAACGCAACCCAAATAGCCTGTAATGGAGTCAATAACAAGCCATCGAGTACGGCACTTAATTGGACAATAATAATCGGTTTCAATCCGAATGAATAAACAATGACGATATTTGTAAATATGAAAAATATTAAAAATCCCCTGAATTGTGTCTTCCACGAGAATTTTTTCTTAAAGCCCGGGATGCAAATTCGAAACGAATCTGCCAATAAACGTGGCCAGCCAATTGACCGACTTGGGTACTTATCAATGCCACCGTAGCTGAAAGCATAAAAATGAAACCGCCAAATGCGCCCCATTTTAAAGAGAAGAGCTGGGCAAGCGTGGCGGCGACCTGTTCGCCCTGGGGTGCCAATTGCAGTGGTCGTAAAACGCCCGCTCCTGCCATCAGAAAACCAACCGTCACTGTATTGCCAATGATCATTGCGAGTGTTGCATCGGTATAAACCACACGATACCAGCCTTTTATTTTTTCCGCAGTGGCGCGTGTGATGTTACGTAGCATCGTCATATCAGCGGGTTTGCCGTATCCTCTATCTTTAGCGGCTCCATAGCCTGCTCCCAAAACCCAATAGGTGTACCAGACCTGACTGGCGAAACCACCTGCTCCCCATCCCAATAGCGGTAATATCTCCTTCCATGGATTCGGGCTTGCGCCAGCTTTTACATAAGCCCATTCAGGGACGGCAGGCACCTCTTTTTATCAAGGTCGCAAAGCCGGAAAATACCGTAATTGCTACATATAAAACACTGACAATGATGATGAGCACGAAAAGGCTCATTACTATTTTTAAAAGATCGAAAATTCCAGACCATACCACTAATAAAGAAAAAATAGTAACGAACCAGCCGCCAAAATAGGGAGAAACTGGGACGAGGCTGTTCATAAAAATACCAGCAGCAGAGGCGACCGATCCGATGGAGATCGTTGCGGAGATAAATTGAGCGACCAAAATAATCCATACGACCCAATGACGTGGACCCGGAATGCGGTCGAACATATCGATCATCCCCTCACCGGTGCAGACCGTATAACGAGCACCACACATACCGATCCAGTACTTTAAAAAAATGCCAAAAACAACTGCCCAGATAATCGAATAACCTAATATTGCCCCGGCTCGGGTCGCCAGTATGACTTCGCCCGTACCAATGTATTCAGCACACCAGACAAAAGAGGGACCAACGAGTGCTAAAACTGCCAAACCTTTTGGAGGAATTTTAGTTCCGTTATCATTAATGGATTCGGTCATACGGTTTCCGTTGGGCTCGAATGCCAATAGTTGGTATTTTGTTAATTTAACACCACAATAAATTGTAGTGTTAATTCAATATTTATTGAATCAGTACCATGATTTATCATGATGTTTGTATTAAAAAATAAATTGATTAAAACCGTATCAACGGTTTTTAAAAACTTTTAGGAATTGCTCCCGATTCCAATTTTATTGTCCTAAACATAAATAGCCCAATTCATACGAACCATCTCTTGGTGGGACATATTTAATAGCTTATGATTTCGTTTCTTTTATTTTATTTTTTGCATTCGCCTTATTTGAGACATATTTTCTGTATGCAATTTATAGAAGTATGTCCCACTGGGAAGATCTTCCGAATTAAACGAAATATTATGAATTCCAGCTTGTATTCTCATCCAGAGTAATGAAGTGATTTTATTTCCCTTATGATTTAATGTTCAGTTAAGTATAAATTATCAGAGGCAAGCAGAATGCTTTAATATATAAATTCTCAAGAATTAAATCAAGCGTAATTTTTAAAAGATAACAATAAATGATACGAAACCATAAACTTGCTTTGAAAACCAAATTTTCCCCTTGACATTTTCATTAAAATTGTTTAAAATCTTTCCATTCGGTTACCTTAATAACTGGTAAGGAATCATTCGATTTATGTAAGTGATCATCGCTTCAAATAATAATAGGAAAAATGATCAAACATAGACAAAAACTATTAAAATTAATTATTATCTCGTTTCTATTCATCTGTATTTTCTCATTAAAGCTCCCTGCACAAATCAACATGTATGAAATTCAAGAACTGCAGCAAAAATTTATAGCAGCCATCAAATCAAATGACTGGCAGGTTGCTGAACAAATTCTCGATGGTTATTTAAATTCAGAAAATTTCAATTCACATACCGCAGGCAATATTGTTGATCAAATTATGCTTTACCCTCAATTGCTATCCATAGCAGAAAAGATGGTCGTTCAAAGCATCAAAGAAAATACCATTGAAAATTTGAGACAATTAGGTCCCGAGATGGCAAATAATCAAAATCAAAATTTAGATTATAGTCGGTTTTATAGCCGATATGCCTGGATACTCTGGAAGAAAGGTGATTTCAACAGGGCTCAAATTTTGATGGATAGCTCACTCAGTTTTTTAAAGGAGCCTTTGAAACCAGATGCGACTCAATTGATTCGTTCTGGGATCATCAGATATTTTAATCATAACAGACAAAACGGCTGGGATGATATTAAAAGCGCTTTATTGCTGGATACTCAAATTGAAAATAAAGATCCAGATTATTTTCAATCAATTCAGAAAATCGTTAAAGACATCTATGGAAAAGATGAAGACGTAAACAAATTTCTGGCAAGCTATCGGAAACAAAATATGGGTTCGTTGCCAGACATGAGTTTAACCACGCTGGAAAATGAAATTATTGAGTTAAAAAGCCTTAAAGACAAAGTCCTGTTCATCAATTTCTTTAGCCCGATTTGTGGCTCCTGTCGTCAGGAAATACCCAATTTAAAAAAGGTACACGATGCTCTTAAAAAAGAGGTTGTGTTTTTATTCATATTAAATAATCCTGGCTTAAAAGACCCAGCCATCAAATTATTCAAAGACAATGGTTATAACAAGCCATTGATTGCAACAATAAATGAAAAGTCAGCATGGGATTATATTCTTGTCGAGCCAACAATCTGGCTGGTTGATAAAGATGGGAAAATTGCATTTAAACATCTGGGATACAGGTCTGGAGAAGAATTCGTTTACCAGAAAGAAATGATGAATCTATTACGGGGATTAAATTAATGCAATCCGAATTTCGACATAAAAAGCCTCGCCGTGAACGACGAGGCTAAGAGTTGGAAGGACACTAAAGTGCCCTATTTTCGGAGTATCATTTATGATGCTTGCATCTCTTAGCCTGATGGTTGACCATCAGGCAGGTGTTATCATATCAGCAATAAGGCAGTGGAGGAGAAGAAGGGGAAGTTTGCGATTATTAACTGAGATTGGATTTGTGATTCAGTTTTCGAGAAAATTGATAAAAAAAGAATTTGCAGCCTTTTATTAATCAATAGAGAATTGATGCAAATTATTGATGTTTAACTTAATTCTTGTTAAATGCAAGTTGCTATAAAAGGCTTATAAATAACATGCTATGTATAAAAAATAATATATAAACATATATTGAAAATTAAAATAAGGCATATGATTGATTTAAGAAGAACAATACAATTAACATTGATTTCTATTTCACTTGCTTTGGTCTATGAACTCAAAATAGGATATAATTGGAATACTTCCTTTCGTGTTATTACTTTCTTATTAATGAGCTATATCTTAACAAGTATTATTTCTCAATCGCTATCAAGGATTCTATCAAATATAAAAATTGTTAGAATGATATCTCTAAATCGTTGTTGGGTAGAAGGTTATTGGTTAATTGAGACATATGCGCCAAAGAATGAGATGGCAATTGCAAGAGGTTTGATGCATATCACTCACGATGGTATTTCTCATGAATTATCCATTACAGGATATAAATTAAAAAGCATAGATTCAAAGATTGAAACAATGTCAAATACAATTTATGCCACAATTAATAGATATGATCTATCTTATTTATCTTATTGGAAATATATTATTGGGACTGATTTTATTCATGGCATTTCTTTAGGTAATTTTTATATTGATTCACCAAAATTTTTTCCTACAAGATATGATGGCAACTTATTTTATTTCAGTAAATATCCAAAAATGCGTCAAGTAGCTAATAAGATTGAAAATTCTGAAATTAAGAAGTATATAAAGAAGTATAAATCCAATTGGAAAAAATATTATTTAATTGATATAGAGAAGGATTCAGAAAATTGAAAAGCAAAAATATGAAAATAATTTTTTATAAGCCTTCCTATCTAGAAGAGCTATTAGATATTTAAAGCATGTTCAAATAAAATCAATTAATTTACAAAAAGTTATTGACTTAGAATAATAATTTCCTTATATTTCAAAAAATCAATAATTGTTTACCAATTCCGAAA
>Ga0209636_10002601_pt1 | contig 18437 bp, 25 predicted proteins | sample DeeMarSWOR152_54_FD_187464 | JGI IMG/M metagenome (GOLD analysis project Ga0209636, IMG submission 187464) | Marine sediment microbial communities from White Oak River estuary, North Carolina - WOR-1-52-54 (SPAdes) (version 2) | ecosystem: Environmental > Aquatic > Marine > Intertidal zone >... | reverse complement strand
AGGAGAGGAAGGCTAGAATTCTCATCGGGCTTCGAGGCTATAGGTTGTCAAAGCGGGAAGAACAGGGGGATATTGTTAGCTTTATTGTTGAGACGCCGAGAAAAGAGAACGCGTTAATCTGGTGTGTACTGACCGAAGGAGCAGTGGGGGTTCAGTATATCAATAAATTGAGTAAGGCCATGAAGGAGGCGGAGATTGACAAAGGGATCGTCATCACTGGTGGAAGATACACTCAGGCGGCTAAGGTAAACGCAAACCGAAATAGGATCGAACTAATTCCAAGAATCTTCCCTTCCTTCAACCTTTTCGAGCACACACTTGTACCAAAGCATGAGATTCTTACGCCCGAGGAACAGGAGAAGGTGCTGATGGAGTATCGGGTTCGACCATATCAAATGCCGCAAATAAGGTCCTCGGACCCCGCAGCCAAAGCGATAGGTGCTGAGCCAGGAGACATCGTTAGGATCATTAGGGAAAGCCCTACTGCCGGAAAATACGTCTCATATCGGTATGTAATTGAAGGTTAGTTTATTCTCTTTCTTTTGAATATTAGCTCCTAGATATTAATCTACTAAGCTAGACGGCTTTGAACCTGCTCTCTGAAGGCTTAAATCAGGCATCAGATCATATTTCTCTGCATCTTATATATTATTCACTTTCGGCATCCATAGGGTTTTGCTCAGCCTTAAGTAGTTTCTCATGATTAATCTAAATTGGAATAACCCGATGCATTTAAAACAGACATTTATTACAAGTAATCTACAACTTTTCCTTCTTGGGTGAGCCTATAGACAAGCTTTCCTTGTTTATGGTCCTTCTCCACGCAGAAGCCCTGCTCTAATACACTTAGATGCCATTCCAGATTGATTTTATTTAAACCTGTTCTTAATTCAAGATCTTCGATGGTTGCGCAACCTTCTTTTAGAGCTCTGAGAATTTTTCTCCTGATGGGACTGTTGATGGCTCTCAAGTACCGCTTGTGATACTTTCTTGTCTCCTCAATAGACTTGCTGACTAATGATGATTTCCCATGAAATCCCTCTTGGTGCGGAGTTGTCCTTACAGTCCCAGAAGTGGTTGTTCTGTCTGAAAATGTCTTCTTAGTCCTATGTTTCTTAGCCATTCCAGTCTACCTTAAACAACGATTTATCGGAAAAGGAATATATAAGTTATTTATAGAACCGGAACACCACACACATTTAATAAATCCCCACATTTTATGTCCAACCTTTTTTGGCGTCAATTTCAAATTTTATATATTGCCAAATCTGAAATAAAGTATTAAATATTAAGATACAATTTTTGATTGGATGGCTATGATAGGTGAAAAATTAATTAAGATTTGTGGAACCTGTGGATATGCTTGTCCAAATTTTCCCCCTAACGAGATTGAAGCTCTGAAAAGAAGAGTCTGGTATCATCAAAGACACACAATAGGATTGAATTTGTTAAAAAGAAAGGTCTTTAAGAACGTAATTAAAAAAGAGGTATTCTGTCAAAGGGAGAAAATTAGAGTAAAACCACTAGAGAGCGCATGTGCCTTATGGATTCCTATAGATAGCTTGGTGATAAAGGGAAAAAGTAAGATGCTCAGTGACGAGCTTCCTCTTGTAAAAGTTGGGATCAATAAGTTTAAAATTAGTAATCAACCATTACCAAACATATTCAGAGCTCTGAATTATGAAGAACTCAACTATGAAAAAGAATGAAAATATCACCAAAATGATAGAAATATTTTCCTTCTCCTCTCTAAGAAAGTTTTTATGATTTCTAATACGGGTCTTTAGAAAAACTGATATATTTCTTTTGACAATTTAGCGGGGGCAAGTATACATACAACTAATCTATCAGGGGGTTCTATACGATGAGTGAACTGACTTTGCGAGAAGCAGACAAACTGGAAGTTACAGTCTTGGTAGACAATTACACTGATGTGCTCTTACTTCAGAGCACAGATGTCGTCAAACGACCAAGGACTCCTCCTCCGAATCTGCCTTTAGCAGAACATGGATTATCGTATCTTCTAAAAGTCTGCTCGGGCTCAGAGGAACATGTAGTGCTAATGGATGCGGGTGTGTCAACGACCTGTCTCTCTCACAACGCAGATGTTTTAAAGGTAGACTTGAGCAAAGTTGAGTCTGTGGTTCTAAGTCATGGTCATTTTGACCATTTTGGAGCTTTAATAGAATTTCTAAACCGTGCCACAAAAAGAATATCCCTTATCATGCATCCAGACGCTTTTCTTGAGCGCCGCCTCAATGTCCCCCGTATCGGAGTAGTAGACTTTCCTACGTTAGATGAAGTAGCTCTAAAGGAAACCGAGATGACACTTAATAAAGTTAAAGAGGCTTCTACACTGGCCTCAGATCTTATCCTAGTTTCAGGAGAGGTGCAGCGAGTAACGGATTTCGAGAAAGGTTTTCCTTGGGCTGAGGCGAAAATCGATGATAGATGGGTTGTGGATCCGTTCCATGATGACCAAGGGGTAGCAGTAAAGGTGAAGGGTAGAGGGCTGGTAGTTATCGGTGGATGTTCCCATTCTGGCATCATCAATACGGTTAAACATGTCCAGAAGGTTGCACGAACGAGCAAGGTTCACGCAGTTCTAGGGGGATTTCACCTCACGGGGCCGATTTTTGAGCCAATCATTGGGCCAACAATTGAGGAGATGAAGAAGATAGGACCAGATTTTGTAGTGCCCATGCATTGCACTGGGTGGAAAGCTATTAATCAATTTACCAAGGTGATGCCTGAGCAGTTCCTCCTTAATACTGTTGGAACAACATATGTCTTCCAATAATTACGCAATGCCCATAAAAATTTGAAGCTTGGATTTTCAACCTCTTTGTAATCATCTCTGCTGATTTTGAACTAATAGCCAACCTCTACAAGTTTACATTCTTCTTTTATATGTAAATACACTCCTACAAACTCCTTAAAGAAAATTGTATGTCATCCTATATCAGTTTTTTATGGCTTGTGGAAGAAACTAAGGTAACAATATTGTTTCCCAAATTAATTTAAGGAGGAAAGTTTCGGCACGGCCAATGATTATAAGAAACAGTTTGTTGCTGTATGTTAAGTTGATGAAGAGTTACATATAAAAACTCAGACCAAGGGTTTCTTATACTTAGAGTACAGAAGAACTTTGGCTCAAGATTAAAGGTGACATGAAGTATGTCTTTGCAATAATGGATGATGAAACACCTTATTTGATAGCTCAGGAAGGTTTACTCCAGCTACACCGGCCGAGATTTAATTGGAGTTTGAATTAATTGGTTGGTCAGGAAAGGGTTGAACCCTGCCTAACCAAGTATCACTGCGTAGTCCTCTTAACGTTCGGTTTAAAGAAGTCACGGATTCTGATTAGGTCTTTCATGGTGTTAAGAGTGAACCAAACACCTTGGTATATGTATCCTTGGAGTAGTTTATTGTCTGCTAATCTTTGCATTGTGGTAAACTCGAGGTCTCCTTCATCTGGAAAGAACGTCTCGACCACTCTTCTTTTGAATACATAATGTCCTATGCTAACATAGAAGTTTAGGGTTGGATTTTGCTCAAATCTGATGACATTTACTCCATTTTGAAGGGTAACCCTTCCGAAGGGAAGCGTTGGTTTGGCAAGTAACACTCCTGCCCCCTTATTCGCGTAATCGAAGAGCTTGTTAGGATCGTAGAAGACAATATCGTCCACATTCATCACATATGCCCTGTCTTCACTAATCATCTTGAAGGCCTTCTTCGTCGCTCCTCCAGTCCCTAGCTTCTTCTCCTCAAGAGAGTATGTTACGTCATATTTTGTTAGGCCATCTCTCTCAGATGCCACAACTATGTTTTCAAACCCATTGGAATACAGCCAAGATACCTGTCTATCTATCAGAGTTTCTTCGTTAATTTTCAAAAGAGGCTTAGAGACCCATGTTTGAGGCTTGAGCCTCCATCCTTCTCCCCCAGCCAAGACTATTGCTTCTACCACCATTCTCACCGACCTTAATGAACATCTTTTTCGGATTATATGTTAGACACCTTTATAAAGAAATGTTTAAAGTATATTTGGAATAACGATGGGAGACCTCACCCATGCATGCAGAGAAAATCCGATATTTATAAAAAATTATAACGTTTAGATTTCTCCTATTCATCTTTCACTTAACAAGGTCTGCAGGCGGTACCCAAACGAAACTTTTGTAATTTTTGATTATCTTAGCAATGCGTTCTCGTGACCAAGATTCATCCCAACCCAGCCCCAAATCCTCGTTTATAATTATTACTATTAGGTTAGTTCGGAGGGGTTTACCCTCAATTATCGTAAAGATGTTACATGTTCTATCCCTTACCCTGCAGTCAGTGCAATTGCCGGTAATAACACAGGGCGTTTCAAATCGTCGTCCTCCTAATTCCACAGCCCTTATTCTTATGTGGTTGGGAGAAATGACGCCCCTAATGCGGTGAAATGCTTCATCGAGGTTCTTAACTATCTTATTCCTACCAACTACGATAATCGCCATTGGATGACCCCAAAACATCCCTGCAACCCGGTTACCCACAGCATCTACATTCACAAGTCTGCCGTCCTGAGTAATAGCATTTGAACCCGTCAAGAAAACATTGCACATAGTGGACTCTTCAACCAGCTTATTGTGGAACTCCTCATAATCTTTGGTGCTAGTATACACCGTTTTCAGATCAAAGCCATCAAGCACCCTTGTTCCTCTTTTCTTCATTGCTTCTTTAACGTCAATCTGTTGTACTGTTGTGGAGTCTCCTATTCCCACCACTGCATCTTGGGGGACCAAATCTAGAATTTTACTTTTGGCATCCTCAGAATTTTCTGCGAACACGCCATTGAGATTTCGAGAGCGGAGAGACCTTAAAGTAGTTTCTATCTCCTTATCCATTTTAATTTCTCACATCGGTACCTATAACCGGTTAAGACTCGCCACTTACTTGATTTTTAAATCTTAAAACTTTTCTTCAGGTTCACCAACAATCCTCAAGGTTTATCTCTGGATTGATGTAAGGCTTTTTCTTCCTCAATTTATCATCATAGCTTTTGGTTATGATAAAAACAAACGAGGGACAATCTTATCTGATTTTGCTTCCTACCTCTATGTCCTTCTCTGGTACTAGCAAAACAACATTGCCTTCACTGTCCTCAGCGGCGAAGATCATACACTGGGACTCCACACCCATGAACTTCCTCCTCTCTAAGTTCAGAATGAAAACATACTTCCGGCCTACGAGCTCTTCCGGCTGATACCACTGCAACAAACCGGCCACCGACTGCCTCTTTTCAATTTTGAAGTCCACCACCATGTGGATCAAGTTTCTCGAACCAGCTATTTGTTGTGCCTCCACGACTTCTCCAACCCTGAGATCCAGCCTCATAAACTCATCAAAGGATATCTCCAACACAACCACCAAATTTCAATTCCCATACGCTTAAGACTTTTAAGCTTTGCGTATCAATACTTGAAATTTTAATTCACACCATGGACATTTTTCCAATGATAAGTCTCTAAAAGACTACCATACAGGCCGTTATAACTGGGCAATATTGTGTTCCTCAACTAATATACCAACTCTATTTGTATATATCACGAAGTGTAATCCCTATATTAGAAAATTTTAGTAAAACTGATTTTCAGTAATACACAGCTTCTCTGTGAAAACTAGTATTCCAGCTTCTCAGAAATTCAGCACATTTCAGAGTTTCATAAGTTCAGATGAAACTTAGAATTTCAGCGGAATTTTATGTGTAGCATAAAAAATTTAATTATTTACATTCGGTCTTTGTAATACTATGGACCTGCTGAGTTTCGTCACCACCGTGATCATAGTTACTGCCTCGGGAGCTCTAACACCAGGTCCACTTTTCTTCGCCACTGTCGCCCACGGAGCTAAGTTAGGGGCCAAGGGAGGCCTAGCCTTCTCTATAGGTCACACCCTCGTTGAGTTACCTCTTGTCCTCCTCCTCTCCGTCGGCCTCCTCACCGTAGCCGACCAACCCATCATCAAACTCATCACTGGAGTTGCTGGCGGTCTAGCTCTCCTCACCTTTGGAGCCTTTCTGATCTGGGATACTCTCGTCAAAAAAGGTAATAAAATTACTCTCAGGGGAATCGCATCCAGAAGCCCCCTCCTCGTAGGCCTCCTTTTCACCGGCTTGAACCCTTACTTCATCGTCTGGTGGCTCACGGTTGGAGGAGAGCTCATTAGGCGTGGTCTAATGTTTGCATCACTAGGTGGAGTCATCATCATGTTCTTATCCCACATTTGGATGGATTACGCTTGGCTTATCCTCATCGCATATCTAGCAAAAAAGGGAACCAGCATACTAGGAAACAAAGGATACAAGGCCCTAATGATCCTCTTCGGAGCAGCCTTTGTCTACTTCGGAATCAACTTTGTCATCTCAGCTCTCTAAATCACAGTCCACTTATAGACAAAAAGGGTATCGCTACTTTTATGACGAAATCCGTAACTGGTGCTAAATGGTCGGAATGGCACTTACCAACTATTTTAACTTGAGATATATTAGTTTCGAGTATTCAGTTTCTATCAGCGCGCGTAAAAAGAAGAATGATAAATGATGCAACGAGCGTTACAAAATGATACGGTTATCTTTCTTTATTTATCGCCTTGTAATATGGTTCGCGTCTCTTAATCGCCTCCATAAAAAGCTGAATTAGCATGTCATCATCAGCACCATTCCTCAGGGGAGTAAGAATATCCACCAAATTATTGTTTCGTATTAAACAAGGTTTTAACTTCCCATCACTCGTCACCCTGAGTCTGGTGCAGTGAGCACAAAACTCTGTGTTCTCAATGGGACGAATCACCTCCACCTTCACTCTAGGTAGGAAGTACACCCTACGATTCTGCATGTCCCTGCGAGTTTCCACCCGAAAAGCCTTCTTCTGCAATTCCTCCTCCACCCCACTCAAATCATATTGGTGATCCACATAATAGTTCGGTCTCAGATTCACAGGCTCTAACTCAATCAATTGTAGAATAGTCCCGCTTCGCTCCGCAAAATTAATCATCTTAGGAATCTCATGATCGTTCATATTCTTCAAAACGAGCATATTCAACTTTACGGGGTAAAGACCGGCATCCACCGCCGCCCTAACTCCACTTAACACATCACCTAGGTTTCCACCAGTAACTGTCCGATAAATTTCACGATCCAACGCAGGAAGGTTAACGTTCACCCGAACCAAACCATTCTTCCGAAGTTCCTTAGCGAAAGACAAAAGAAGCGTTCCATTGGTGGTCATGGACAAGTCTCGCAAGCCCCGAAGTTCAGCGATGCCCTTCACTATTTGAAGGATATCGGATCGGAGAAGGGGCTCACCCCCGGTAATTTTTACCCGAGAAATGCCAAGACCGAGAGCTACCTGAACTATCCGAAGAATCTCCTTCAACGACATTTCCGTGGAAGGGGAGGTTTCCCCCTCCCTATGACAATAGGGGCACCTTAGATTGCACCCTTGCGTCACTGAGATTCTTAGATTCAGCGTCGGTCTGCCATAGTTGTCGTAGATCATTTAGATCATCCTACCTTTCACGTGCATGTTTTATGATGTGCCCAACCTCGGGCAATATAAGCTTTTCAAAAGCTAATGAAACCGCATGAGGAGATCCTGGAATGCAAAAAACAACCTTTCCCTGCGATACCCCTGCAATAGCTCGGGTGAGAATAGTCGCGGAACCAATCTCCTCATAGCTGAGCCTTCTGAAAATTTCGCCAAAGCCATGGAGCTCCTTCTCGAGAAGGGGCTGAACCGTCTCGATGGTCACGTCCATGAGACCAATTCCTGTTCCACCACAGGTAATGATGATGTCCACTCTCATTGATTTCAGCGCCCTTCTCACGGATCTCTCAATGAGAGACATATCATCAGGCACAAGTGTTCGGAAGGTGATGCTATGTCCATGGTTTTTTAGAGTTTGAACGATCAAGTCGCCGGATGGATCTTCAACATGTTTCTCTAGTTGGAGCTCTCGGTAACGGGATGAACTGCAAACAATAACCGCAAAGTTCAGGCTCTTCGGAGCTTGAGCCTTGTGTTTCAGTGTGGTTTCGCTCATTTGCTGGTCCCTTCACCTTACACTCAATTTACTAATTCACTATTGATTTAATTCCACCAAAATCTATCATTTTCTAGACATTGGTGTAGAATAGAAGGATGGAAGTCAAATGATTTAAGGGTTTAGTGTTATTGAGTAGTTTCAGTGAAATCTTTGATGGTACGATATCAGAATTTGAAAAGGTAATAGTTGGCTTAGAGACACTGAGGGAGAGCGTAGCAATTGAAACTGTGCCACTACTAGAAAAGCGTCCGTATATTGGGACTTGGCCTACACCTTAAAAGCCCCGAGCCCCATTGCAATAGATCGTAAGTGTCCACATAAAAACCGAATGAGTAATTATCAAGAAACAAAAATATATCAATCGATCTAATCGCAACGCCGATGCAATATTGATGAGTAAATTCGAAGCTCGGACATTTAGGTAAAGAACTCATCGCTTTGTGGAAGAAAAACCACTAAGTACGTATCTAAACCTGCTCATGTGTGTATGCAAATATCGATAGGGCTAGCTCGCTGAAGTCAAAGTAGTTATGGTTCATTTTCTGTAAAGAACACCTTTGCTTTTTCTGTGTATTTGATAACACCTAATTGTTTGAGAGCATCCAATAAATCAAGGATTGAATCCTTGGATACTACCTTGCCATCAACTATACGCCAGATTTGAACACCTCTAAATGTCACCTTCTTACCTGTAGGAGCTAATCCACGCCATTCGTTCTTGTGTGTTCCTGTGCCTGTGAAACGAATCCATACTCTATCTCCTTCAGCAATTATATCTTCAATAGTTTCATGCCAATCGGGAAAACCTCTGAAAAACATAGTCTCAAATTGTTTGTAACCCTCTGGACCTTGCAACTTAAAAGTAGGGTCAAAGAAGTCTGGTGATATTACTTCGTCCAGTATTGTTAGGTCTTTCTTATTATCGGCTTCATACAAGTTAAGAATAATTGCTTTATTCTCTTCTAACGACATAAAACATTACATCCTTTCATAATCAATACCAATTATCTCTCTTCTTGACATTTATTAGTTGTCAGAATTTATGATAAAATACGAAATTCTGCAATCAAGTAGTTTGGTATGCTAGGTCGGTTTGTTATGCTAGGACAATTATGTAAATTATCAGTTCCAGTTTGGATGTTTTGTCGTTCACCATAGATCAATATAAATTAAACTTGATGGGAATAACCATGGCCTTTAAAGAAATGTATGGTGATGAAGCGTTTGATATTGCGAAAAAATTCATAAAGCAAATTGAGATTAATATTGGAAATTTACTTTTGGAAGTTTACTTTCAATTTAAAATCTAATACGACTATTCCACAGTTATTACACACATAGACATGTGCGTAATTAGGATTAGGATAGCCTGGAACCATATGCTGGTTACATCTAGGACAGTCCAACTTCTTTTGGTATTCCCCAATTACTCTGACAATCTTCCTATGATGGTCAACTTTCACGCGTATCTTCACCAAAACTATTACAAAATTCAAAGAAGAAAAGTGAGATTACAAAATCTTGAATGTTCCAATAATTGAAACAATCCATTCTTCGAAATTTTGGGTTGGGTATGGTTGGGGGTTAAAATTTAACCCCCAACCCAAACCCAAACCTGTGTAGAGGCGACAGATACGTGCTTCACTTATACCATTTGCGAATTTCTTTGATAGCTCTATCCGATTTGTTAAGTTTGAAGAGCATACACTCTATCGTTTTCTTGCATGTCATGCATTCCTCAGGTATGCCTTCTCCTTTTAAGCGTTCACTTAAATATCCTAAATAGTGGTGTGGACATTTATTTTCTAGGAGTTGCCTGATGTTGTTAGTTGTCCGTAATTGTGGGTGTGTGGTATTCGCGAATAAGCCTTGAGTGATTCCTCTTTCCCGATATACGTCTAAATCATGGATGTGGATTGGCCGTCCATCAAAGTCAACGGGTAAGCAGTTTACTCCTGTTTCGTACATGGAGTAGGGAACCCTCGCAAGCTGCTTGAGGTCGCCTAAGCAATTCCTATTCAAAGTATAGTGGGGCACTTTCTTCAACATTTCATCTTGAAGCAGGCTATAGATTGATTCGCAGGTTTTTTCTTGGCCTAAATCCAACTCTTCAACGTTCCGCAGAAAAACGTAGACATGGAAGCCACGCAAAGTCCTTACAATCAATGGCTCCACGTCGGAATGCTCTTTAAGCCACTTAGTAAAGCCACGTACTTCCTTAAAGGTCTCTTTCAGGATACAATGTTTCGTCTTGGAAACAAAGTCAAAAAATACCTTCTCTAGGCCGTAGACTACGCCTGAGGCTCTGAAGGGCTGGACTGACAAGACGCAATGATGTCGAGTTGATATAGTATGCTCAACAGTGCTTATGAAAACGTTTGGGTTGTCCGTAAACCAGGATTTTGAGCAGCCTATCTCTCGACCAAAAGATCCGAACCAGTCCAACCAGAAACTATGGTGCTTCTTAAAGTCCCAGATGGCTTTTCTCATTCATCATCGCTCCTTACAACCCTCATCCAGAGCCTTCTTCTGTCACTTTCAACACACAAACGTATTTAAGATATCTTAATATTTAAGATATTCGGATAGGCGACATATCGTGACAATATTTTTGTAACCTTTGTAATGTTTATATCATTATTCTCCTTAGTTCTTTTTAAAAGAGTCCCTATGCCAACGGATATTATCGCAACTATTGTGTCTCTTAGCGCGCGCTAGAGACCCAGCTTGAAGTCCAAGTTCTATGTTGATTTTTTGTTTTCCAAGTTTATTTTATAGTTTACTGGTTGGTGTGGACATTCTTTCACCCAAACAACCTGTAGTACTTTGTTCATAGTTCTAAAATAATTATAGATAAATAATTATGAGGATAACAATGGAGTTATCAATATCTATTTTCATTATATTTGGTTTAGCATTTTTTACATTAAAAGTATAATTTTTATTTTTAAAAATACAATAACCCCAACAGTTAATACATTCACCCATTTAACACCTAGAAACCAAAAACCCGTTTCAAACCCCCGCAATTAATTTCAGAATTATTTTCAACAAAGATTCTATCCATTTTTTCGATATTTATTCTAAAATCAATCCCCCCAGAAACAACCAGCAAACACACATAAAAGAGGCGTATCTCAGGTGTATGCCACCGAAACAAGACCAATACATCCCAGAAAAGCTAAAAGAAGCGATATTAAAGGAAAACAACATAAGAGAAATGTCATATACGCAAAAAAAATTAAATTTTAATCACACACACAGGTTCAGAGGATCAAAGCTAATTCTTATTTTTTGCATCTCTACTATTAGCGCGCGCTAGTCGGAGCTCTTCTCCATGGATTTGCGGAACGTCAGCTTGTCTACTAGCTTGCCCAGCAGGGAATAGGGTAGTTCATATTCTACTATGTTTGTCCACTTGGTGCTTCCATCCGCGGGTTCAAACAGGTCCGTCGTGAGCAACTTCTTCATTGCGCCCCCTTCTGTCGCATAGAAATCCTCTCGTTCTCCACGAACTCCGTGGTTTCGACTTCGAGTTTCCACACTCGGTCCCCGACCTTAGCCCTCACCTTGGTGACGCACCAGACTCTTTGGGGGCCTTCATCCCGACTCAGAACCTCCATCTCCATCTCGGGGGATATAGTTTTTATGAAGTTGTCGAAATCAGTCACGAAGGCAAAGACCTTCTCCACTGGAGCCTCAATCACAATCGACCTCTCAATCCTGGCCAACCAATAACCTCCGCATAATTGTTAGATTTTGTTTTTAATTAAAACTAGCGCGCGTAAGATTAACTAAGGGTTTTTTGAACGAGTGAATCAAGCTTAAATTGCTCGAAAATCTGATTTATTTTTAGACAAGTTTTATTACCTAAGAAAGATAATTTTTAGTTAGTTGTTGTGTGGTTGGGAGATTGCCAACAAAAGAAGATCTCCTTTGGGATCTTAAGGTAAAAGAACTCAGAAAATTGGCTAAAGAGAATCGAGTTCCCCTTGTTAAGAGGGGGTGGCTTGGAGATACTTATGCAACGACCAAAGAAGACATTATTGAAATTCTCCTAGAATCCTCTAGAATTACAAAGAAGAAAATCTTGGCGATACTTGAACCTCCAAAGCCTAAGCGAGCGAGGAAGAAAAGTGAAAAGAAAGAAGTTAAAGTTGAGGAAGAGCATATAAAAGAGAAGATAACGACAGAGAGGGAGATTAGTAGACGAATTGTTACCGCTAGAGAAGTTACTTTAAAGCTGGTGTTAGATGAAGTTAATGAGTTCAATAAGAGGACACCTAAAATCAGAGGAAAAAGAAAAGAAAAGTTATACACAACCGCATTGACAAGCTTTTTAATGCATACATTTCCCTCCGTTAAAATGGAACAGGCATTGGGAAAAGGAAGTAGAATTGATGCCATAATAGGAAATATTGGCATTGAGGCTAAATATAGACCAGATCAGAACGAGATCAATAGACTATTTGGTCAGATAGACATCTACATACAGTTCTTGAACGATATTATCGTGGTCTTCTTCGATACCGACTCTGGTACAGTAAATAACTTCAAAAACAAGCTAAAGAGAGGAGAATACACTGAAAAAGTTAAAGTTGTAAACATCTAAAATTAAAATAGAGACTTTCCACAAAATATGTAGTTCACATTCTAAAACTCAAAAAATCTCAGAATCGTCTCAAATGAATCTCGAATAAATGGTGAAGTGCGTACTTACGTAAGTATGTATGTAAATATATATCTATATATTTATTTAACTTAAATTTGGGGTTTTGAGACTGAAATAAGACTTATATAGGACTTTTTTGAGATTTTAATAGGATAGACGTGGGATCTCGCTATTCAAGGGAAGAAATGGATCAGATTAAAACTTTAATCATGCACGATTTAAGTAATAGGGAAATTGCGTCTAAGCTTAGAAGATCCGAAGCTGGCATAAGAAACATACGTTACCGTTTAAACCTGAAGAGGAAAACCAGAGACGAACTAGAATCTCTGCGCAATATGAAGGAAAAACTTGAGGGGGAAATGACTGAGCTAGGCCAAATAAAAACAGAGTTAGTTAACAATATTCAGTCTCTTGAAGAAAAGAAAAAGCATTATGAAAACCTACTGAACCAAGATGAAGAATCGATGAGAAGGAAGTTTGAAGACGGATTAATCAAGTTGAAACTTGAGAAGCCAGAACTATTTTATATAACGGGCGTAGAACAAATCGTGATATTAGTTGGACATCTTCTAAAACAGATTGTCTCATGAACTATTAACATTTTTCAAGAGTATGGTTTGGGATGGTATTTCCCTTCACCTTCAAAAACCTCAACAAGGTAATTGCTTAGATCAAGGGCTTCCTCGATTGTCCTACGATGAGCAAGAGTGATATTTTCTGGCTTCATCCTTTGAAGATAATTAAATCCTTCTTGGATGAATAGTCTAGCTATATCTGCCTTATTTTGGTTCGGCCCTCCATAAAAAGACAGTATGTCCTTAATTAAAGGGCTTAAGGTTTCTTTGCTGATAACCTCATCGAAATTCTTTTTACCAGCTACTTCAGTAAAGATTTGTAAGTCAATAAGAGCCATTTTAACATCATTTCTTCTATCATGCCAAAAATCGTATTTTGTTGTTTTCTTCCTTCCTGGAAGATTAGGAATTCCTAAAAGTCTGCCCCTCGTTTTGCGCGTAAAAATTCCCCCTCTTGCTTTAAGATATTGATTAAATTTGGCTATAATTTCTTCTTTACTCCTTTTTTTATCAAACATTTTTGGCTATCTCAATGCATAATATAGCCCAATTTCTTATATATTTTTTTATATAATTAAAACATCGATTAATATGACTCGCGAATATGAAGTCAAAAGAAAATTGCAAGAACAGAGCGGTTCGTACTTAGTTTTGCCAAAGATTTGGGTAAAATCGTTAGGGCTTAAGGAGGGAGATCGGATGTCTGTTACATTCAATGGCATAGTGAAAGTTAAGCCTCCCCCAAAAGCTAGTTGAAGGCGTATTTCAAGCACAAACAAGAGAAAGGAGGTAACATAACGCGTTGAAAAAATTAACCTCTTCATCGGGCGGGGGTGCCCTTGGAGGGGTTCTGGGGAGAACCGATATGATTGTAAGGTTATTTGTGTTAATTAAGGTTTTTCGGACAGTAAAGGAGGCCTTCTCTTGACTAAGCAAGAGGAGATTAAGCAGTTAATAGGCCTCCTACAAGAGCTATCTCTAAGTGAACTGAAGGCTTTAAGAAGACAAGTATTAGCCAGAAAACCGAGGAAAATTCGCATACCTAAAGCTGAACTCCGAAAGTTCGTTAGGCAGAACCGTTCAACCAAAGCCATAGCACGATACTACAAAGTATCTCCTAGAACCATAACGCGTAGAATAAGAGCATACGGGCTCACGGGTTTAAGGCGGAAAGGAAGAAAGCCGTCAGTTAAAAGGCCTAAGGCTCCAAGGCCCAGAGAGGAATGGATCACTACAAAGGAATACTTTGACAGATTACACAGCATATATCACTTTATTAACATACGATATCCCGCGGTACGCTACATTAACCCTAAAACTCTGGTATGCTCTAAAACCAAAAGCAATCCTAAAGGATCTTTCACAACAGTTGGCATTTATTACGTTGTAGAAGAGTCTAACGTCTATTTTCTTTATCAAACAAGAATAAGGTACTCGGAAGAGCCAGTTCCCTTTGAAGAGATCTACAATTGGGCTAAAGAAAACGCGTTAGACATGGTCTCAGTTCTAGCGCCTAGAGATGTCTTCGTGATTCAGGTTGTAGCGTTCACGTTCATGGGCAGTTCAGAGAAGCCAGAGAAAATCGTGGTCTCATAAATGGACAAAAATGTTATCATACCAAAATATCTAATGAATGGGATTAAGCCCCTGAAGAATTCTTTCCCAAAGAGGCCTAACCTGATTGTTTTTGATACAGAGACAGAAAGCAGAATAACCGGAGAACCCTACCTCTTAACCTTCTACGATGGTGCGAAACCAGTTTACTTAAGGGTTGACCGCGAAACAATACTAATTCAATTTACGAAATATCTTCTCAGTAAATGCACTCATCATAAATCAAACATTCTATTCGCTCATAACCTTCAGTTTGACCTAACCGCCATTCTGTGCAAGAGCGAATATGAGATATTTCAATGGTTAAAGCCACCGACAATAGAGGTGTATGATGGGAAAGAATGGTTAGGTAACATTGAGGTTTTCTCACAAAAGACTTGGTTCGCCCAGATCAAGCTTAGAACTAAAGCAAATGTCAAGCTTGTCGATTCAGGCAATTTCCTACGAGGGTCGCTTTATGAGATATCTAGAGCATTAGACCTGCCACATAAGAAGGAAACTAAACCCAAATGGCTTGGAAGAAAACCTCAAAACGCGAAAGAATGGAAAGAACTGATAAGGTATTGCAGAGCTGAGATAAAAGCCGAGTACTCTTTAGCACAATACATCCTTGGCATTCACAAGAAGTATGATGTTCAATACACGGTATCTATCGCCCAGTTGGGTTCAAAGGTTTTCCGTAAACACTTCCTGAAAGAGAGGATTGCTCAACCTCCTCCTCATGTTCGGAAGTTAGCGGAGTTTTGTATTCACGGCGGTCGAGCTGGCTGTTTCGAAAAGACACCGATTGTTATCCCAGATGTCAAAATGTATGACTATAACAGCTTCTATCCTTGGGCAATGGCCAACCTGCCCCCTATAACTAAAGGAGAATGGCAAAAAGTCAACAAGTTTGTAACCGATCTAGAAGGATTCTATCAAGTAAGCGGAAAAGTTGCCGAGTGTCCATATCCAGTTATCATAAAAAGTCCTTCAAGATTCGCTTATGCAACTGGTGAATATGTGCATAATATTCCTGTTCCCTCTTATGAGCTAAGGGAAGCTTTACGCCTTAACGAGATAGAGGTTGATGAAATAACTGGTTGATTCTGGATTCCTAAAGAAAACTCATCAAACCCTTTTGCCGACTATGTTAATCACTTCTATAGGCTTAAGAATGAAAGCCGAGACAACTTTTCTCTCTATACTCAAAAGAAGCTCTTGTTGAATTCGCTTTACGGTAAAACCTACCAAGCCATCAGGAAGACCGATTACGAGGAAGAGCCCGAGTACATTCGCAACGAGAAAACAGGATACTTGGTCAAGAATAGGATTCTCTATCGTGCTGGAGGCCTTTACCTTCCTCATGTCGGCGCTTGGATAGTCTCAATGTGTAGAGCCAAGCTCCATGAGGACATGCATAAGTATAGAGCGATAGATTGTGCAACTGACAGCTTCAAAACTTTAGTTGATGTGCCTATTAGCGATGAGTTAGGAGATTTGAAACCAGTTTGTCAAGGTATGCTACTTATGATTAGGCCCAAATTATATGTCATGTTTTCCTCTAGAATCCAAGAAAAAATTCAACAAAACGGTAATCTGAGAGCGTACCTCAAACAAATTGACATTAAATCCCTTCGAAACGGGCAAGATATAGTTAAGGTTGCGCTTCACGGCTTTTGGGGAGACTTTTACGAACTTTTGAGACTGTATAGAGACAAAGATACAAGATACCTAATTCAGCACATGACAAAGATTCGTGAGAGCATTAGACAGAGGAAGTCACCTAGAGTTATGGAAACTCAGCATAGACGGATCAGGGTGAACTGGGAAGACGAAGTAGGCCTATGCGAACTCAAGAAAAAAGAAGCCGTCAAGAAAATGGAATTGTGCTGTGACAACTGTTTTCTCTGCGCCTATGGGAAATGAATGGGGGTTATTGTTATGGCGAGACCTATAACGAAGGGGATAACAAGACTATCGAAATCGAGAAAGGCCTTAGTCTTGATTATCGAAAAAGAACTGTATTTTGTTACTCTGAAAGACCTGAGAAATGTGTTGGAGGAAACCCGTGATTATGTTAAAGTTTATTCGTGGGATTAAAGCACTTGTGAAACAACCGATTTATAATTTTTTGCGAGTTCGATTAATCTTCCTATGATATCTTCGTAAGTTTCTCCTTTCTTTCCAAGTTCTTTTAACCTATCTCTTAACTTCTTAGATATTTGAATAGTTGTTATGTCCTTGGTCATGAACTAACCCGATAGTTAATATACCACTATAGTTTTTAAGTATTACTATATTCACCATAACGCTTATATGTGTATTTGCTATAGTAACTATGGGGACTATAGTAAAATGGAGCTGATCTTAAACGACTTTGGGCATTACCTTGGTGTTAAAGGTCAAGATTTTATTATTTATGAAAATAAGGAAAAAGTCAGAGAAATTCCTTTCTATAAGGTTAGTCAAATCGTTCTGGGTTCTGGGAATTGTGTTTCTACTAATGCTTTGTTCTGGGCTTCGGTCTACGGTATTGACGTGGTTGTTGTGGGGAAGACTGGTAGGCCTTTGAGTATGATGTTGCCTCTTTTCACTGATAAGCGGGTTAAGACTAGGCTCAAGCAGTATGAGGCTTATCAGAATCATAAGGGTTCAATTATTGCCAAGGCTATTCTAAAAGCTAGGGTTAGCTCGCAAATTAGCATTCTTGAAAAATATGGTTTAAACTCGGAAAAGCTGAATGTCAACCTTGAAAGGATAAGGGTCGAAAACAAGACGATTGATGAGGTTATAACCAGACTAACATTGGCTGAGGCAAAATGCACAAAACAGTACTTTAAACAATATTTCACCCTTTTCCCGAAATGTCTTAAACCCAAAAGGAGGGAGAAGTACAAGGCGCAATCACCACTAAACAATCTTCTAAACCTAGGCTACGAGATCCTAAAGGGAGAGGTCTACAAAGGTGTAATGAACGCTCATCTTGATCCATACATAGGCTATTTACACTCGATACAATTTGCAAAGCCCTCCTTATTCTGTGACATACAAGAATTATTTAGGGCGTTGATAGAGGATTTTCTCATAACCTATCACCAAAACCTAGAACCCGAAAACTTTGAACAAAAAGAGAAACGAGTATTCCTTAAGCCTAATGAAAAACTGAAGCTGATCCTAGAAGTAAATCATCTCTTCAAAAAGAAGGTTCCATACAAACGAAGAAACTACAGCAAAACCACAACAATCCGAACAATAATCAAAGAAGAACCAATAAAACTAGCCCAATTTCTAAGAGAAAACAAGATCTATGAACCAATTATGTCTGAGATGATGTATTCCTGAAACCTCGTATTAGACACTTTAATGAGGGAAAAAGGGTGTAAAAGTGTAAGAAAAGTGTAAGATTTCATTATTTTCATGGGTGTTTATGAGGGTTCGGTAACAAAGTTACAAAAATAAGCTTAATTTAGGCTTTTCTTCTTAAAAAAACCTGAGTT
>Ga0209636_10002599_pt1 | contig 18439 bp, 16 predicted proteins | sample DeeMarSWOR152_54_FD_187464 | JGI IMG/M metagenome (GOLD analysis project Ga0209636, IMG submission 187464) | Marine sediment microbial communities from White Oak River estuary, North Carolina - WOR-1-52-54 (SPAdes) (version 2) | ecosystem: Environmental > Aquatic > Marine > Intertidal zone >... | reverse complement strand
AGTTCATCGGGTCTAAGATTTTGAATTCCTTGGCTGTATGCTTTTCTTACAATTTTTGTCTTTTTATTCTCTTTCATTTCAAACAAGCGACTTGTTCATTTTATTATAGAATAAAACACCAACAAATCAAGAGAAATCCCTTGACAGGCTACCTATTTTATGTAAAATGTTACTTAGCAGGTAACATTTTACATAAATGAGGTAGAGATGCGATTGAAAAAGACATTAGGTCCCGTCAGTGCCAAATTAATATCCTCGCTATATGAATTAGGGAAAATGATATTTACAGTGAAAGATATAGAGAACATAACAGGGTTAAAAAGCAACGCTGCTAAGAAACTCAGGTATGACCTTATAAAGAGGAATGTAATCGCACGCCTGAAGCCTGGGAAGTATATCATAATTCCTCAGGAACTGGGAGAGAACATTGATTACATCGGCAACTGGTATGTAGTTGCCAGGGAAGTGGTGAAAAGTCCTGACTATTATATTTCTCATTATAGTGCCATGGATATACACAATATGGTTACTCATCCCATAACAAAAATTTCTATAACCACGCCAACACAGGAACACAAAAAACAAAGAATTGTAGGTAATACGACATTTGAATTTATCTATATCAGTGAAAAAAATATATGGGGCGTGAAGAACATTTGGATAACCAAATCTGAACAGGTACGAGTGAGTGATGTAGAAAGGACGATTCTCGATTGTTTATATCAGCCTAAATACTGTGGTGGCGTCATGGAAATTGTTAAAGGTATGTGGATACAGAAGGAAAAAATTGATTATGAAGTGCTATTTAATTATGCTTTGAAATACAATAAAATCGTAGTAATTAAGAGATTAGGATATATTTTGGAAAGTCTAGGTTTACAGGGGTCTAAATACTTAAATAGACTGCAAATGAAGCTAAACAACAGATATTACAAGTTTGATCCACTGCTAACTAGTGAAGTAACGTACAAGAATTCCTGGAAATTGATTGCGAATATCAGCCCTGAAGACATGAGGAAGAATGTGAGCACATAAAATGATTGAAGCGAGAAACCTATACAGAATCGAATCAAAATTGAAAAGAGGAAATAAGAGTATCCCGGTAAAATCCATAGAAAAAGATTATCTTCTTTCTTGGATTCTTATTGGCATTGCAAAATCAAAAATATATGATTCGGTTGCATTTAAAGGAGGTACAGCTCTTAAAAAATTCTATTTTCCTGACTATAGATTTTCAGAAGACTTGGATTTTACGCTTTTGAAAGAAATATCTATCGAAGACCTCGAAAAAATGCTGCAAGAGGTCTATGCAGTTGTCTTAGAAGATTCTAACATTAGATTGGCTTTGAAAACTAAAGAAACACATACAAATAGCTTCACTTTTTATGTGAATTTTTCGGGTCCTTTGGGTGCAGACTTGACAAGAGGGGAGATCAAGATAGATTTCACCATAGATGAGAAATTGATTTATCAGCCCGTTGTTAGAACTCTCATCCGTGAATATGACGAATATTACGATATCCCAAATGATATTAAGTTAAAAATTTATCCGCGCGCAGAAATATTTGCAGAGAAATTCTTGAGCATTCTAGACCCAAGCAGAAATGAACCTCGAGATGTATATGATTTGTGGTATTTAACCTCAACTCAGTGTGTGGAATTTGAAGGTCTAGGGTCACAGATCAGGGAGAAAGGTAGTTATAAAGGTGTAGGATCTTTTGATATTATCAGAGTTCTGAATGATAAAGAGCGTAATTATAAGAACCTATGGACAGTAAGGTTGGAAAAACATATGGTGGATTTACCTCATTTTGATAAAGCCTATCGAGAACTGAAGAAAGTTCTGCGGCCACTGAATCGTGAACTAACAGAATCATAGATTTTCTGAAATAGCAGCCATTAAGTTATCCCATTTTCAACTGATGAATGATAGCTTCAATGACTTCTAATTCTTTTGGATTACACCACTGTATGCCTCTGATTTTGCTGAACCATGTAATCTGGCGTTTTGCAAAATTCCTTGTGTGTCTTTGAGCTTTATCTCTTGCTTCACTGAGTGTTATATTCCCCTGTAGGTATTCGACGATCTCTTTATAGCCAATTGTTCTGAGAGCATTTGATCGAGGATTGAATCCCCTTTCTAAGAGTGATCTTACCTCTTCGACCAATCCCTGATCTATCATTTGCTCGAACCGTACGTTGATTCTTTTGTATAATTCTTCTCGAGGTATAGTCAAACCTAGGTAGAGTGGTCGATGCTTCGATTTCTTCCTCTTTTTTTTGATTAATGCACTCAAAGGTTTACCGGTAAGTTCATATACCTCCAATCCTCGCACTATTCTCTGTTTATCCTTTGGGGTGATCTGCCTTGCCCACTCCGGATCAATCGTGTGAAGCTTTTTATAGAGATGTTCTATGCCATAATTATTCAGGTTCTCCAGTAATCTTGCCTTAATCTCTTTATTGGTTTCTGGTAATCTATGGAGCGGATTGAATAGTGCTCTGATGTACAGTCCTGTTCCACCGCATACAATAGGTGCATTTCCTCTGGCAGATATTTCCTCGATCTTTGCCTCAGCATCACGAGCAAATTGACCACATGAGTAGCTATCATCTGGATGAATAAAATCAATTAAATGAAATCGCACTTTCTCTCTTTGTTTGTCGGTCGGTTTAGCAGTACCGATGTTTAAATATTGATAGATCTGCCGTGAATCTGCTGAGATTATTTCCCCTGATATTCTTCCAGCTATGTCAATTGCTGTACTTGTTTTACCTACTGCTGTCGGGCCAACAATGGTCAAGACTCGCATCGGACACTACACAGAAAATCACACTGAGATCACTGAAATGGAATCTGAAAAAGTATACAGGGTGATAGTTGCTTGCTGTATCTTTGATAGTGCTTATTGAGCATTGTACGATAGAGGTACTGTGGGCTTTGAGATTTTTGAGGCATGAACTGTGTTTATAGATTTATACCTAACAGCCTGAAGAATTGAATAATCTGTGTATTGAAGACAAGGACGGCAATTCCCCCAAAACCTAAAAAAGGTCCGAATGGAATTGGACTCTCTCGACTCTGATGTGTAGAGATGACATAGATGACCCCTAAGATTGCACCGGCAAGAGCCGCTATAAAAATTGATGCTATGATTAAAGGGAAGCCAACAAAGGCTCCGATCATCGCGGTGAGGTATACATCACCCATTCCCATTACTTCCTTTTTATAGACCCACCCACCAATAACTCTTAATAAAAGAATCAGACCTCCCCCAAAGAGAGCGCCGATCAATCCGAGAATGAAATTGTTCGTGATGATTTGAAAGACTAAGCCGATGGCGATGCCAGGGATGGAGATGATATCAGGGATGATCTGATAAGAGAAATCAATTCCCGCGATAATAATAAGAGAGCAGAACAAGTACATGTAGAAAAAAAATTGTGCAGCTAGACCATAACTAATAAACAAATAGAGCAACAGACATCCCATGAGCGATTCAATAATCGGATAGTGAATTGAGATTGGCTTACGACACCCCGAGCACTTTCCTCCTAAATACATATAACCCACTATTGGGATATTCTCATACCATGGTATAGGTTTTTTACAGTGCGGACAGAATGAGTGTGGTCTGACAATACTTATACCTTTCGGTAATCTGAACATAACCACATTAAGGAAACTACCTATAGCTGCCCCAAAGAGGAAGACGAATATATACGCTATGACATTCAATTCTTTTTCTCTTTCATTTTAAAATAGCTACTAAAATAATCAAGACATTTATGAAGATCATCGATACTTTCGGACATAATCTCCATAATCTCAACATACTGATAATTGTTTATTTTCGGGAGAGACAATACGGCTCTTTTTATACCAGGGACGATTGAAGACACCACAACTGCATGCTCAGCGAGGCTTATAAAAATATCGGCTCTGTTTAGCGGTATGCGAAAATCATTTTCAACAATTATACTATGTCCGACATCAATAAGCGATTTAGTTATACTGTAGAAGAGATATTTGGTTCTCTCAAGAGTTTCAATCTGATTTGGTGATTCCCATAAATCCTTTTGCCTGATTGTTGATTTTATTTCGTTGATGTTCTTTTTGAAATTGTCATATAATACTTCAAAGTCCTTGGCATCCACGATGTATTATATTCTGCATAGATGCTTTGTCAACGTAGATAAAATGAAGAAGGGGGGAATTACCCCCCTCTTAGCAAATTACTTCTTCTTTCTTTTCTTAGTCTTTTTCTTCGTTGCTTTCTTTTTCTTCTTAGCCTTTGTTTTTTTCTTTTTTGAACCGCGCTTCGGCATTATTACCTCCTTTTATAATTTATTATAATCATAATTTAAAATTTGTCAATATCTAGTTTTGAGTGTAGCATCAAAGCGATGGATAAGTATTGTTTTGATTGATATGGAACTGGTGAAAACGGTTGAACAAGAATCCTTTATGCTATTGACTTATTTTTTTATTTGGTTATGATTTTTCATGATGGGATTGATTCTTTGCTTTTTGCTGGGGTCTGCGGATATCTATGTTGGTGAGTTGGATGGTGTAATCAGCCCTGCAAGTTGTTCTTATTTACTCCGCACCATAGAGTTTGCTGAAGACAATGATGCTTTGTGTTTCATTCTCAAACTTGATACGCCTGGTGGTCTCGACATATCGATGCGAGAAATCACCAAGAAGATTCTGAATGCTGAAATTCCGATTGTTGTTTATGTTGCTCCAAAGGGTGCGCGAGCAGCTTCTGCTGGTGTATTCATATTGTATGCGAGTCATATAGCTGCCATGGCACCTGGGACAAACGTCGGCGCTGCACATCCAGTGAGTATGGGAGGGGAGAAGGTCGATAGTGTAATGGCTGAAAAGGTCACTAATGATGCTGTTGCATACCTTACTGCGATTGCAAAAGAGAGGAACAGAAATGACAAATGGGCAGAAAAGGCCATTCGGGAAAGTGCCTCTATTGATGCAGAAACTGCCTTGAAATTAAATGTCTGTGAAATCATTGCCGAAGATGAGGACGATTTAATAGCTCAACTGAATGGATGGGTAGTGGAAGTAAAAGAAGAAAGACGTGTCTTATATACTGAGGCGAGTCCAGTAAGAAAGATTACCATGAACCTAAAAGAGAGATTGCTCCTGCTCATTACAAACCCCAATATTGCTTATATCTTACTTCTTCTTGGAATTTATGGATTATTTTTTGAACTACGAAACCCTGGAATGATTTTCCCAGGTGTGGTCGGTGGAATCTGTATTATTTTAGGATTTTATGCATTACATCTACTACCGGTGAATTATGCTGGCGTCGCTTTGATTCTGTTGTCTGCTATTCTATTCATTTTAGAAATATACATAACATCGGGGGGACTTTTGACGGTTGGGGCAGTTATCTCACTGGTGTTGGGTTCCTTGATATTGTTTGAAAGCGATGTGCCATTTTTTAGATTATCGTGGGAGGTCATTATGATTGCTGTTGTCATCATTGCTGCCTTTTTTATCTTTCTGTTGAGTCTTGGAATACGTGCACAATTCAAAAAACGGCAGACTGGAAGGGAAGGTATTATTGGTGAGGTTGGTGTGGCGAAGACCGATATAAAACCTTCTGGTGGCACAGTATTTGTCCATGGCGAATATTGGAATGCAGTGAGCGATACATCAATAAAAAAGGGGTGCAAGGTGAAAGTTATTGATGTTGAAGAAATGGTCCTAAAAGTTGAAAAGACAGAAGCTGGTTAGACACTTTTAGATTGCTCTGAAGATGGTAATTATCATACTCTTTGCCCTGTTTGAATCTCAGATTTTTCCATACAGCATTTTTCTCGAGAATCAGTATAATCCGGCCTCACACTTTCAGAAGGGGGTCTTCATTAATTTCGGAACTGGTACTCGCTTCTGCTTATCGGAATTGCGCACCTACAGCATTTATACAAAAATCAAATCGTACAGTATACATGCGACGAGTTTCGGAAATGATATCTACCGAGAGAACATTATAAGTGCTGGCATGAGTATTCAAGTTGTAGACAAGGTCATTGCTGGTTTTGGTATCGCTATGCTCAATTATTGGATTGGAAATTACTGCAATCGATTTGGTTATTCTGTGAAGATAGGTGGTTTATATCACAATAAATCTACAGAAATCGGTGGCTGGATTAATAACATCAACATACCGAGGTTTTCTGATGTTGATTATCTTCCACCAAGTTATTCATTGCGATTCAAGTATGTGACATCCAACAATGTATCTTTAATTTTTGCCTTACGAGGATTAGAATCAGATCTGCCCTTTTTTAATATCGGTGTTTCTTGTATGCCTTCTAAAATTATTACTCTTGGTACAGGCGTAAATACTGACCCACTGTATCTTGAGTATATCATACAACTCAATTTGAATACTTTCATCTTGCGTTATGCTGGGAATAACCAACGCCATCTTGGCCTATCACATTTTCTTGGGTTATGCTTTAATCCATGATCGTCATCTTCCTGCTCGTCGTTTTAGCCGACGACGCCATTATTTTCGAGATAGAGGAGGAGAAGGATTTAGAGATTATTCTGGCGGAAATCGCCTTTTTACAGAATAATCCCATCGATATAAATACCGCAGGTTTTGATGAATTAATAAAGATACCCTATTTCACGATGAATGATTGCCTAAAGATTCTCGAGTATCGTGACAGACACGGATTTTATGATTCCCCATATGATTTATTGAATATCCCAGGCTTCGATCCTTTCACCTTTGAAAAAGTGAGGCCTTTCATTACTGTTAAGGCAAAACCGATCAGATTAGAGAATTTTTTTACAAGACTTCGTCTGATAACAGAGATACCACGAGAGGAATTGTCTGAAGAATATTACACAAAGACAGAATTTTTTTACGGTCAGTACAACGTTTTCGTGGTCACCGAAAAAGACCCTCACGAAAACTCTCTTTTCGATTACTATGCCCTCGGTACTGTTATTGATGATGGAGTAAGGAAATTTGCCCTAGGAAAGTATAATTTAGATCTCGGATCAGGTGTTTTACTTTCTCCCGTTGGTTCATTTTTTTCATCTATCGATTTTCGGATGATTAGCAGAGAGCGGGGTATTATACCCTATACATCTGTTTTAGAAAACAGCGGTTTTTTTGGTGCCGCCTTTTCCGATTCGCTTTTTTTGAAGTTTACTCTTTTTTATTCAAATCAAAAACTCGATGGCAGGGTAGACTCTTTGGGGTTTGCCCGTTCATTTGACAAATCAGGTGAACATGTAGATTCCCTTTCCTTGAGCAAGAAAGATAGAATCAATGAAGAAATTGTTGGTTATGATGTGCGATATCGGTTTTCCGAATTACTTGTTTCACAGAGGACCTACTGGTGCTCGTACAGTCCAGGTTTTGTGTGCACCGACTCGTTAACAGAATTTTATGGAGAGAATTTTTGGGCTTCAAGCATCGAATTGAGGTATTTAGGTGACTTTTTTATTATATTCTCAGAATGTGCGCGCTCTTTTGAGAATCATATAGGTGGGCTGTTCGGTATCAGTACTTATTTCCCGTATATAGAGTTTAATCTTGCTGGGAAATATTTCCCAGCTGGATTTTACTCTCCAAAGGGAGCGGAGGCTCGCCATGATTACATTGGTGGTACAGTAGACATCAGGCATATTTCCAAAATAGTAAATCTTGGCACGACACTCACGATTGATGACAAAACTGATGAGGACTCTGTTAAGTACGGTCTGAGATTCAACTTCGAGAAAGGAATAGGCTTTGTGCAAGCTAAGTTTCAGATTCGTTGGCGTTATGCTGCCGAGACCATAGATCTCTCGGGCTCACGGGTATTTCTTCGTCTCAAGCCAACAATGCATCTCTTCTTCGACGTGAGGCTTGAAGAAAAGTATGCCTATGAATTGAGCGAAGTGGAAAAGGGAATATTTGGTTCTCTTGAAGTAGGTACACAATTTGATAAATTGAGCTTTAGGATGAGGTACGGTCGTTTCAACACAGATTCGTATGCCTCAAGAATATATGTATATGAATCTGATCTGCCGGGTATCATAAACAACCGTATGCTCTATAAGAAGGGTGACTATGGATTTGTCTATGTATCTGTGAAGCCGGTAGATCTGTTTAAATTAAGCCTAAAATACTCAGTTGTGAGGATGAATTCTGCCTCAACAGAACAATTAGGTTTTCAGGTGGATGTAAAACTGTGATGCATGTTTGAGTGGCTATCGACACGTGAACCAATAATTGTATATCTGTTTTTATTTTTTAGTGCACTCTTTGAAAGTATTTTCCCTCCGTATCCTTCGGATGCCTTTGTCTTGGTATTTTCGTTCGTTGCCGGGCAAGGTCATTTCAATCCATACCTGGTCTATATAGTTACAGTAATAGGAAGTATCTGCGGCATTATGATACTTTACTATTTGGGGAAGAGCAAGGGTGAAGGAATCATTCAGCTGCTATCGAGATCATTCTTGGGTCGCATTTTTCCGATGAACCTTATTGAGAAGGCAAGACAAAAATTTGTCCAGAGAGGAGATCTCATCATTTTCCTCAATCGCTTTTTGCCCGGAATGAGGGCACCGATCTGTTTTGCAGCCGGCATAGTAAAGACTGACAGCAAAAAGGTCTTTGTATATAGTCTGACAAGTGTTCTCCTATGGAATCTCTTCTTAGTGGTTGTTGGTTTTTATGTAGGCTCTACCTGGCATGAAGCATCGACGTTTTTAAGAAATTACAACATCATTGCTACATTGATACTCTTTGTCGTTTTAATTATTTTGGTTGTACTCTATTTTCAGAGGAGATAAGAGCCCTCTGCTGTCTCCTATCATGGAATGAGCATATGGGAGAGTCTTATACAATCTAAATCGGCCACCGAGCTCTAAAGTACCATATCTCTGACCAATCGGTGAACCATGTCCACCGAGAACTTTCTCCTCTTACACGCCAGTAGACCTTGAGTTCAGTGCCTTGCAGCATTGAGCGGTAAATAAGAGCCGTCGTCCTCGTACTCGTTGTTTTGATTTCAGATAGAATACTGCTCCCGAAAGCTGCAGTAGAGGCTAATTCAATCTCGTAATGCTGAACATCTTCAACCGGTGTCCACTCGAGAACTACTACCACGAATTGCCATCCCTGATCTCCTTGTCCAAACCAGTAAGAGGTATCGAGGGGTGGGTAGAGGAGTTGTGGAGCGGCTGGCGGCGGGATTAAACTGTCAACCGGTGGAGCATATTCCTCGGGATTCTTGCATCCTGAATTAGCGGTAACCAGAAGTATGATGAGAGAGACGAAGGCAATTTCAAAGACGAGATAATTGATTTTCATTGTTATCTCATGCAGAAATGGTAATTGATATCAAACGATTGTCAATCCCTGTATTGAATGTATTAAGGAGCGGTTTTAAACATATCGACTAGAAATCTCGACGGTTTTTGATAGCGTCTATAGCGCCACTTTGGATAGACTAAATACAACTTTTTTTGTGCACGCGTGAGCGCAACATAGCAGAGCCTTCTCTCCTCTTGTATCTCTTTTGGTGAAGCCATTTTTTTGGTGAGCGGGAAGATATCCTCTGAAAGATCGACGACAAAGACGACGGGAAACTCAAGCCCCTTTGCACTATGAATAGTCATTAGTTTAACTGTATCTTTTCCCCAATCGACTAAATCGAGCTCTTGGATTAACCTAATCTCACTGAGAAATCTTGATACGCCGGAACTAGTATATCTTTTTGCCAAAGACTGCACCTCCAAAATATTTTCGCCCTTTAATTGAGCCGCGCTCGCAATATCAGCGATTATGTGTGCAGGAGATAGATTTGTGACATTGCTCATATGGTATTTGAAGATTTTTATAGCGTTGACTCTATTCCTCTTTTTTATCTTGAAGAGCTCTATCGCTTTCGTAGCGAAATTCTCGACAACTTCATTATGCATCACATCGTGCGTGTAAGAATGCTCAAGAAGTTCCAGGTAGTCGATGAGTGGTTTTATGTCACTTCGTTCATAAAAAGATAATCCACCAATCAAGGTGTGCGGAATTTGTGCCTTAATAAAACCTTCTTCGTATACCTTTGAGATATAGTTCATCCTGTATAAAAGTGCTATATCTTTAAAGCGAAATTGTTCCTTTATTAATTTTTTGATCTCTTTGATAACATAGTCTTTTTCGTCATTTTCTGATTTTGCCGCATAGACAATGATATCACCAGGTTCAGCAGTAGGAAGCGCTGTGACGTCTCGGAGCATTAAATTATTGGCAATTTCGAGCATACTCTGTGGCAGACGGAAGCTCTTTGTAAGGTTAAAGGTTTTTGTGGGATGGTAGTCTTGGGGAATTCTATATATCAATCTTCGGTCGGCGCCACGCCAGCCGTAAATTGCTTGGTCCTCATCACCAGTGAAAAATATGTTCTTTTTGAATAATAGATAAATCAACTTGTATTGGGCTGGGTTTATATCCTGAAGTTCATCAACAAATATGTAATCGAAAAGCTTACGGTAGTATGTTCTTATATCCTCATTCTCCTCGAGTAGTTTAACCGCATACAGAATTAAATCATCATAGTCCATAATGTTGTTAGCTTTTAGATATGCCTGATAATCTTTATAGATTTTGTGACATAATTTCTCCCATGCATTTTTAGGTCTGAATGTGTCAGGTGTAACACCTTTCGCCTTCAGTATCTCAATAAACTTAATGATTGCATTTGTTCGATATTTACCGGTCTTTACCTGCATCTCGGCAAATACCTTTTTTGGTCTATCGATACTGAACTCATCACTCATATCCAATCGTTCTGCATCACGACGAAGCATTCTGAGGGCAATGGTATGGAATGTACCAATCCACAAATCATAAACAGAGAAATATGCAAGTCGAAGCAATCTTTCCCTTATATCATTTGCCGCTTTGTTAGTAAATGTGCAAACAAGAATTTTCGATACCGGTATTTTTTTCTCTATTAATCGAACAATTGCGTAGGTGAGAGTAGTTGTCTTGCCGCAGCCTGCCTGTCCCAGTAATAAAATTTTTCCATCAATCGCATTTGTTACGTCCATTTGTGTTGGTGTGAGATTGAAGAATTCGGTCTCTTTTTCAGGCAGGGTGAGATGAGCGTCAATTTTTATGGCCTTACCCCTCTCGGTTATTTTCTGTAATAATTCTGCTGCTGTTGGTCTTGAGTCTTGATTCAAACCTAAACTCTGCGCGATAGCATTTTCAAGCTCTATTGGTATGTGACGACGCAAGATTGTGGGTGCAAGAAATGCGTCTTTTTCAATTTTCTCTCTTAATGCATTAAGATTATCAGCTAAAAATGGAGGCACACCAGTAACTAATTCATACAGCATTACTCCAATACTCCAGATGTCAGATTTTTCATCATAATTTCCCGACCATACCTCTGGAGCCATATAGAGCGGTGTTCCTGCGGTGGATGCTGAGATAGATCCCGGCTTTATGAATCGAGCGAGTCCAAAATCGGTAACTTTGACTGTCTGCTTTCTCGGTTCCTCCGTGAGTAAAATGTTTTCAGGCTTCAAATCTCGATGGAGTACATTGTTTTTGTGGGCATACATGAGGGCATCAAGGATTTGTGATATTACATCTATGGCATCACTTATATCAATTCCTCTTTCAGTTATTATATCTCTCAGTGTTGTACCTTGAATATACTCCATTACCAAGGCTAATTTATTCTCAATAAAATCGATGTTATAAAATCGTACAATATGAGGATGATTGAGTGAGGCAAGGAGTCGTGCTTCATCTTTGAGCATTGAGATTTCTTCCTTTCTCATTCTTGATATTTTTAGGGCAAAATTTTTATCGAGAATTGTGTCGCGTGCAAGAAAGACATCGCCGAATCTTCCACCACCAAGCCAATCTATGATTTCATATTTGCCAAGTTTCTTAAGAAGCACTTTAAACCTCGCTACACTCGTTAATTCCCGATGTCAAAATCCCAAACTTCAAACAAAACCCAAATCCTAAATTCAAATGCTGAAAATATTCTAAATTGAGACTCAACTCTTTTATTTAGGAAAGGCAGATAAATGTATTATGTCATCGTGGTATACAAGTGCCTGTCCAAAAAATCCATGATCTTTGATTTTGATGTTAGATGTGGTTTTCCCGACTCTCTTTTTTCTAAGAACATCAAGTATGGAATCCAAGAACTTTTCTGCGTCAGGATGATTACCCCTGATCTTTTGATACTCTATAGCATCGAGCGCATAGCTTCTTAATAATTTATGCTCGAATTTGCCATAGATCTCTGGACTCTGGAAAAAGTCGCAACCAAGTATACGGTTACCAGCAATGCCGATAAAACCAACTGTATTATGATTGAAACTCTGAAAATCTTCGACATATCGCACGACCTCTTCCTTGAGATTGTCATAGATATCGTGCATAGATGATGTTGCTGATTGAGTTCTCGTTACGGTTAACTTTCTGTTTATTTCCTTCCATATGATCTGTTGGGTATTTATTTTTTTATGGCGACTCTTCGATAGAATTGTGCGAATTCCAGGGTAGGAGCAGTAACCAGTCTTGAAACCACCGATTTCTTCCCATCTTCCTTCTTCTACACAGACCACCGGGATATCTTTGGAGGTCATCGCTTCGACAAGATTAGATTGGGTAACGATACGATTTTGTAAAGAACCTGTAATTTCTTCACCATCCAACATCACTACAGGAAAGTCACTCTTGTTATCAAAGATGACCTCAGTAATATCTGGTTTATCATGCTCAAGAAATTCACCTCTCTTGCTCACCACCACTTCATCTATGGTAAAAAGGTTAAGCTTATCGAATGTATCGTCACGGTGCGAATAACGATTATTTGTCTGAATCGGATAGACGACTAAATTTCTTAAGAACACAGGTCCTGATAGTCTATAATCTGGCATGGTATTTTTACCTATTTCCATGGTATGCTTCTCTCCTTATTGAAATCTCATTGTTATGCCTATCCTTGCCCTTCGTGGTGCAGTATAGGCATTAACCCAATCATCTGTTGCTTCAATCAAACCTCTAAAATTAATATATTCTTCAGCCGGAGTGAGAATTCCATCATGATTGTCGTCTGCAGATGGCGCATAGTATCGATTATTCAAGTCTACATAGGCCAGTGAGTCGGGTTCAAAATCTTCTTTTCTAATCGTACTTAAAGGTATAAGTGGGTAGTGTTCCGCTATTTCATACCTGACATCGAGGAGGTTTATTATTTCAAAACTTGCATCTAAAGAAATGTTACCTATTTTTAGTGATTTTGAGATGACACAGTCGATCTGTTTCTGAAACGGAAGCCGGATGATATTCCTTTCCTCATATTTTCCTTCAGGTCCCGGAGGTGTGTAAGGAAAACCATCTCCAAAATAACCAAAAAGGTGGAAATATGTTTGCAGCGGTAGATTAACTACACCTTGCACAAAGAACCTGTGTCGCTGATCAAAATCGAGGTAATATTCCCTTGCTGGTGGTGTGAATTCAGGATCTATGAAACGTCGCTCATAGACCTCAAGGGCATAAGAACTTGTTCCCTTTGCCCAAGAAAGTGTATATGACACCTTACCAGCGAATAGTGGATTGGTGAAATTAAGAATTGCTTCAATACCTTTGACATTGGCGTTTTCGACATTGAAGTATGAAATATATGATTGGGAACCAATACTCTGGAGTCGGGTACCAATAAGGTCAGTTACGTCTTTATAGAACGCATTAAGTGTGGCGTTTAAATCCTTATTTATTTCGCCCTGAAGACCAATCTCGACGCTCCTTGTTTTTTCAGGTACTAATAGCGGATTGCCGATAGGTGGGATATCAACAATGTACGATGGCAGCGGCAAGAGACTGTAATAGCTATATATATAATCGTATAACGGTGGCTGTACATATCTGCCAATATTGGTTCTAAAGAGGAATTTTTCAGTGACTAAGAATGAAAACCCAATGCGGGGAGTAATGATTGTTATCGGCTCAATACCCTCAATATCCCAGAAAAAATGATCATATCTACACCCAAGCTTTGCATATAAACCTCCATAGTCGATATTATCCTGGAGGTATATTGCATATTCTGTTGGTTGGTGTTCGTAATCATCGCTAATCTGGTGGATTGAGTCACTAATAAAATAGGTAAAATTTTTAAACTCTTGCTTTGTATATTCAAATCCAAATTTTGCTTCATGGTATTTGTGAATCTGCATTACACTATTGATATTCGCCTTCATCACGAGGGATGTCTTATTTTGATATTCAGGATAATCACCCTCACATTTTATTTGCCAATATGACATACCAAAAGGATTACGTACACTACTATATGGCCACCGCAATGTTCTATAATCGCGGAAACCGAAGTTCTCAAATGGCCCATAATCTTCATCTTCGCGTACCCCAAATGTTTTTTCTGTAAATAACCTACTCAGTGTTGCGTTAAAAAGGTAGCGTGTGTTTGGCAAATAGTTGACATTCACAACTTGAAGATTGCCTTCTCTCATGTCAGAACGATAATTATCAAGATGAAACATCCACAGAGTATTATAGCGGTCGAATTGGGATCGTGACTGTGCGCCACTAACGGTCAACTTCAATTTTCCTGATGGGGCGAAGAGCCATTTGCCATAGAGTGAATAATCGTCGCGCAGCTTATGGGGTAAGATATAGAGTTTTGGGTTCCAATCATCTGTGTGCATCATATCGAAAGATAGAAATCCTTTGAATCGATTTGATACTGGGAGATGTACTGAAGTTTGATAATTTTCATAACCAAAGTCATAGTAAAAGGGCATAATTCTTTCAGTCTTACCATAACCCTTTAATTGAATATGTCCTGATGGATATGCGGTTATCAAATTGATGATACCAGACATTGCTCTGCCATACTCTGCATCGAATCCACCAGGGAGGAATATTATTTCGTCGATAATGCCCTTAGAGACACTAATTGCGGGATCGCCAGTCTGAGGATCAATTATAGAAACATTATCAATCATGTACTGAACTTCTGTAGCACGACCACCACGTACATGGATTGCAGTGTCCATGCGGGCTACAGCAGGCTGAAATGTAACGAGGTCCATGGTATAATCTATGGGGAGGGTGGCGAGTTCTTCACTGCGGACAATATACGTTGTTCCGACCATATCCTTTTTTACCACTGGCATTTCACTGGTCACGGTTATTGGCGCAATATCAATGGTTGTTTGCATAAGAGCAAATTCCAAACGAGTCGTGCGGTCAATTTCAACAAAAACGTTACTCATGCGTTTTGTCTGGTACCCTATATATGAGACTTCAACCGTATATGCTCCTGGAGGTACATTGAGAATATAGAAATATCCATTCTCATCAGTTGCTGCGCCTATTTCAGTTCCTGCGATTATGACATCAGCATATGGGATTGGCTGCCTTGTAGTCTCATCAATTACCACTCCTTGAATTTTGCCGCTGATACTATTTATGATAATGAAAGATAATAATAGATTGAGCATTTTATCTCCTCTATTTTATTATAATGCGAAAATGAACAGTTGTCAACGTAGTGCTTTTTCCGATTGGTGGTCCGTCTTTCCTCAAAATCGTGGTCTTGATTTTTATACGAATGTGTATATAATTGTGGAAAAGGAGGACAATGGCGCGTTATTATATCACTTCAGAGTCAGTGACTGAAGGACATCCTGATAAGGTCTGCGATCAAGTATCAGACGCAATCTTGGATGCAATCATGGAGAAAGATCCTTTTGGTCGGGTCGCCCTGGAGACATTAGCAACAAGGGGCATGATCTTTGTTGCTGGTGAGATTTCGACTACCTGTTATGTTGAACTTGCTGATATTGTGCGTTCACTATTATACGAAATTGGCTATACTGATATTGATATGGGTATAGATGCTGAGACATGTGCAGTCATATCTGCAATTCAGGAGCAATCAAAAGATATTGCAATGGGTGTTGATATTGGTGGTGCAGGCGATCAGGGTATGATGTATGGATATGCCACAAAGGAGACACCTGAACTCATGCCATTACCAATAATGCTTGCGCATCGAATTGTTCGTAGACTTGCCGAAATTAGGAAGGCAAATATTGTTAGCTATATACATCCTGATGGTAAATCACAGGTGACTGTTGAATATGATGATAATAAACCTATAAGAATTGGCACAATTATTCTCGCTGCACAACACCATACCGATGTGAGTAGCGAGAAAATAAGTAGTGAACTGAAAAAGCTCGTTATCGATGAAATTGTTCCTAAACAATTGATGAATGATATGACCAAGATTTTGATAAATCCGACGGGTAGATTTGTTATTGGTGGACCACAAGGTGATACAGGTGTGACCGGTCGCAAGATAATGGTTGATACCTACGGGGGTGTCTGTCATCATGGTGGTGGGTGCTTTTCTGGTAAAGACCCGACAAAGGTCGATCGTTCTGCATCTTATATGGCACGGTATGTGGCAAAAAATCTTGTCGCCGCTGGTGTTTGTGAAAAAGTTGAGATTTCGCTTTCTTATGCTATTGGTGTTGCAGAACCAATATCTATCACCGTAGACACCTTCGGAACAGGCACTGTTGATGAATCGAGGATCACTTCTATAATAAAGAAGCTTTTCGATTTTACGCCTCAAGGAATAATTAATAAACTGAAGTTGCGTAGGCCCATTTATAGACGTACTGCATGTTACGGTCATTTCGGCCGTGAAGAGGAAGGATTTACTTGGGAAATATGTGATATGGTGGATGCCATAAAACATGAGTTAGGGTAATATTTTGACAACTTCATACGTCTTATAAAAACTCCTGATGGCGTGTGATTTTTTCGCGCCATACGCGATTGGGGAGAAGACCATTCTTTTGAGATAGAGGGATATCTATGAAATATAATATTAAAGATAAAAAGTTGGCACCTGAAGGTAACAAAAGAATTGACTGGGCAGAATCAAAAATGCCTGTCCTGAGGATACTTCGAGGACGGTTTGAAAAGCAAAGACCTTTGAGGAATCGACGCATAGGGTGTTGTTTGCATGTGACGACAGAAACGGCAAATCTGGTGAAGACATTAAAGGCGGGTGGTGCGCATGTCTTTCTTACTGCCTCGAATCCATTATCCACGCAAGATGATGTTGCCGCATCCTTAGCCATGAGTGGTATAGGTGTATTCGCGCGAAATGGTGAATCCAGGAAAGAATACTATGTAAATATGTCGCTGGTGCTCAAGAATAAGCCGGAGATACTCATTGATGATGGTGCAGATTTAATCTCAACCACACATAAGAGACGAACAAAGGGGATACGAGGTGGTACCGAAGAGACGACAACCGGTGTAATTAGATTGAAGCAGATGGAACGTGATCGGGTACTCAGGTTTCCTATCATCGCAGTCAATGATTCACTCACAAAACATCTGTTTGATAATCGCTATGGTACGGGCCAGTCAACAATTGATGGTATTTTACGGGCGACAAATATTCTTATTAGTGGAAGTAATTTTGTCATTGCTGGATATGGTTGGTGTGGCAGGGGTCTTGCAATGAGGGCAAAAGGTATGGGCGCCAATGTTATCGTGACCGAAGTCGACCCGATCAAGGCACTGGAGGCACGAATGGACGGATATACAGTTTTGCAGATGGCTGACGCAGCAAAGATTGGTGATGTCTTTATTACGGTAACGGGCGACATTAATGTTATCAGGAAAGAGCACCTGCTGGAGATGAAGGATGGTGCAATTATTGGTAATTCGGGTCACTTTGATGTCGAGATCGACAAACCAGGATTGAAGAAGATTACCAAAAAAAGACGTATGATTAGAGATTTCTTGGAAGAGCATACACTCAAGAATCGGAAGAGGATTTATCTGCTTGCTCAAGGGAGACTAGTTAATCTCGCTGCGGCCGAAGGGCATCCAGCAATGGTGATGGACATGTCTTTTGCCAATCAAACCCTTGCTGTTGAATACATTTTGAACAATCCCAATCTTGAGAACCGCGTATATCAGTTGCCTCTCAAAATCGATGAGCAGATCGCTCGATTGAAATTAAGGTCCATGGGCATGAAGATCGACAGACTGACACCAGAACAGAGGCAGTATTTGACATCATGGAAGATGGGGACCTAAAGGGCAGAGGGCAAAGCGCTTAGGGCGGAGAGTAGAAAAATATTGTAGATTTGAGAAATTAGATTTCTTTTGAAGAAAAATGGATAGTAGATACTAGGAAGTAGACAGTAGGGAGTGTGCACTTTTAGATAGTAATGGCTTAAAGACTCGATACATGCTCGGTTCTCGATTTCACTCGAAGCAGGGGTTCTCGACTGCGCTCGAACAGTAACTAATATTCTTCTTCGAGCTTGTCGATTGGCAAGTTTACTTCGAGCCTGTCGAGAAGGAACGGTTTCTCG
>Ga0209636_10002598_pt1 | contig 18443 bp, 17 predicted proteins | sample DeeMarSWOR152_54_FD_187464 | JGI IMG/M metagenome (GOLD analysis project Ga0209636, IMG submission 187464) | Marine sediment microbial communities from White Oak River estuary, North Carolina - WOR-1-52-54 (SPAdes) (version 2) | ecosystem: Environmental > Aquatic > Marine > Intertidal zone >... | reverse complement strand
GCGAATAATTGAATTCCTTCAAAGCCTGCTTCCCATTTAATCAATTAAGTCTTCTTCCAGTTTTCAAGCTTAGCTTTGTGGTAAAATATTGGAGATGAAGGTTGGGATTGATACCTCACCGCTTAAAAGCGAACACAAAGTGCGTGGGGTAGGGATGTATACTAAGCGCTTGGTTGAAGCGCTGGAGAAATTGAAAAGCGGCGAAAAGTTATCATGGGAGGAGTTCAAGATTCTAAATGACACAAACTCAACAAAATGATCTGGCATCCTCCGGTTCTTAAGCAAACATAACAACAAGAAGAAACCTATAGGTGATCTATGCAGAGAGAAAGAAGAATACCGCCATTGAATACATTTGTCAATTATTCATCAAGCTCCTCCATATAGAGCCTTCCAAAGATATTCAAAAACGCAAATAACATAATAACAAAACTATATGAATTCACCATCAAAGAAATTTCGAACTTTGAATACATATTTTGCGTTCATATGTTTTTAATCTATTGTTAATCTATGTGTTCGACTATACTTCACGGTTAATTAACACGCGGCAATACTCCCGGTATCGGAGGCCCAAAGGGAAGCGCTATTTAATAGCACCAGATGAATATTAACAAATGGTTAGGCGAACAAAGGATGTCGAAGCCCGCGAATAAGAAACCTGAACGCACCCTCGTCCTTTGCGTCGACAGAGACGACGACCTAGGCGTGAAAGCGGGGGTAAAGACTCCTGTCCTTGGAAGAGAAGAAAACCTAAACGCGGCCATTAGCCTTGCTCTAAGAGAACCAGAAGAAGCCGACGCTAATGCAATGTTTGAGGCTGTGAGGATCTATGACCGGCTGAAGAAGGAAGCTAAAGAGAAACAGTATCAGATCGCCACTATAACGGGTTCTGAATTGGGAGGAGTGGGGGCGGATAGGAAAGTGGTATCCGAGCTCACTGATGTGTTAGAGAATTTTCTCGCGGGAGATGTTATCCTCGTCACTGATGGTTTCGCAGATGAAGCGGTTCTGCCGCTCATTCAATCGAGGGTTCCAGTAACCTCGGTTCGAAGAATTGTGATAAAGCACAGTGAATCCATCGAGGAAACAGCAGCCTTGTTTTCTAGATATCTAAGGATGCTGGTGGAGAACCCTCGTTATTCTCGAATCTCACTCGGCTTACCCGGAATTCTGATGATCATCTTGGGCCTCTTGTGGTTATATAATCTCCTCTTTTATGCTTGGATTGCGTTCCTCGTCATTGTTGGCGGATTCTTCTTAGTGAGAGGGTTTGGGCTTGATCGAGCAGTTTCAAGTTTCTACAGGTGGGTTCGAGAGTACTCTCCGCCCCCTCTTCCTACGCAAATAGCAACCTTTTCAGTCATCACCGGAGCTTTACTTATTGGGATCGGCTGTTATCAAGCAGGTGCTCTCGTCGCGCCCACTCTTCAACCCTTTCCAACGGATTTCAGTCAGTGGCTCGCGCTGTTCCCCAGACTTGCTGGCCAATTTATCTCACAGTCCATAACTCTGATCATAATCGGCGTCTGTGTTATACTTGCCGGCAGAGTGTCCCACTTCTTCTTTGAGCGCGATCCAAGATTTTGGCGTACCATCGTCATCATGGTTACGTGCGCATGGTCACAACAGATCTTTTATCAGGCATCACAAATTCTCATTAAACCCGATTTAGCTCAAATCCTACAATGGGAGCTCGTGGCCGCCACCATAATTGGCATACTTTTAACCGTGGCTGCCTTTTTGGTCACTACTCTGCTCCAAAGAAGATACGTCAAGTTCTTCATGGAGAAAGAGGAGGGAACTGAAGAAACTGAAGAAGTCTGATATAGGGATAGTTGGCGGGACCGGTTTGGAAGCTCTACTTAGTGATGTTGAAAAGATTCGAGTAGGAACCCCATACGGGCTCTCGCCTCCAATATCGGTTGGTGAAGTCAGTGAGAGGCTGGTTGCCTTTTTGCCTCGTCACGGTGTTCACCATTCTATTCCTCCTCACAAGGTGAATTATCGAGCTAACATCTATGCCCTACACGAGATGGGTGTTGAACAGATCATTGCAACCAACGCCGTGGGCGCCATAAATCTTGACTTTAGGCCGGGAGATCTGGTGGTTCCACACGATTTAATTGATTTCACAAAGCTTCGGCAGCTTACTTTCTATGATGAAGCCCCGGTTACCCATATCGATTTGTCTCAGCCCTATTGTCCAGAGATTCGTGTGCTTTTAATAGAGACCATAAAGAAGCATGTTACGCGAACATGGGGTCGATCTGTCCTTGTTTGTACCGAAGGCCCCCGCTACGAAACCTCCGCAGAGATCGAAATGCTGAGGCGGCTGGGCTGTGACATTGTGGGTATGACGGGCGTTCCTGAGGCTGTTCTCGCTCGTGAGCTTGAAATGTGTTACGCAACCGTATGCTTCGTTTCAAACATGGCGGCTGGGATGCAGCAACGATTAACCGCCAGAGAGGTGACCAAGATGGCGAAGCAAAAAATGCCACTTATCCGGCAAATCTTAACAGAGGCCATCGAATACTTACCAATCGAACGCCACTGCCCCTGCGCGCACGCACTCAAGGATGCGAGATTTCGAGGTTAAACCATGCTGAAGACATTGCTTTTCACACTCGGTGTATATAAGCTCTATGAGAAATGGCTCTGGTATCAAGTGAAGGACGGCATAAGACCCGAGCATATCGCCATTATCCTCGATGGAAACCGCAGATGGGCTTCTGGACGCCAGTTGAACCCTTGGGTTGGTCACCATTATGGCGCCGAAAAGGTTGAAGACCTGTTGAGATGGTGCCTAAACCTAGATGTGAAATCGATTACCCTCTACTCCTTTTCAACCGAAAACTTTCGCCGCCTCCCCCAAGAGGTGGATGAGATCATGCAGATCGCCGAGTTAAAACTCCGAAAGCTCCTTAAGGACGAAAACATCCATAAACACAGGGTTCGGGTTAAGGTCATAGGAAGACTCAACCTCTTGCCGAAGCATCTGCAAGAAATTGTAAGGCAGGTAGAAGAGGTTACAAAGGACTACAACGACCATTTCTTAAATGTGGCTTTGGCTTATGGTGGAAGGGAGGAGATCGTTGACGCAGCCAGAAAGATCGCTCAGAAGGTGGAAAGAGGGGAACTAACCCCCAAGGGAATAAACGAGCACCTTTTTGAGAGGCACCTGTACACCGCCCACCTCCCCAAGCAGGACCCCGACCTCATAATAAGGACCTCCGGGGAGGAACGACTGAGCGGATTTCTGATCTGGCAGTGCGCCTACAGCGAGCTATGCTTCCTCGACATCTACTGGCCAGACTTTAGAAAGATCGATCTTTTAAGGGCAGTAAGAACGTATCAAAGGAGAAAACGACGTTTCGGTAAGTAAACGCAAGCAATGAGGTTTTTTCCTGAAGGGTTTCCTGAAGCGATTCGAAGCTAACGTCTCTTTTTAGCGCTCACTATGGAGACCACGTCTCTATCCTTTAACACATAGTTTTCTCCAACTCTCTTCTTCTCGTGGGCTTCCACAGCGTAGATGAATCCCTCCCCCAGTTCAGTGTGAATCTTGTAGGCTAGTTGTCGGACGGTGGTTCCATAGGGCACGATGTGTGCGTCGGGGAGCACTCGACCTTCGTGGTCTGAGAGATGTTCAAGGTCTTCCACAGGATATACAACAACCATGTTTAGGATCTGAAAGAAAGCCATGTTGATAGCGTCTTGGACTCCGGTGGAACCGAACCTTTGCAAGATTTTTTCTTGAACTGTCCGGAGAGCTCGGCTTTGAACCTCTGTTAATTTCTTTGGTTTTAGAATGGTAAAGTTGCAGTCTCCGGGCTTGTAGTCGATTAACCCCTTCTCTCCGGCTTCCCTTAGGGCTAGCTCCGCTTCAGCACAGCAAGCAATAACCGTATAACCAAGCTCCTTTAGCCTCTCCATGTTTTCCTCTGCTGGTAGGAGGTCGATCTTGTTTGCTGCTATCAACATAGGCTTAGAGATTCTTCTTAACGCGTCGAGGAACCTGATGAGGTCATCGTCGCTCCACAAAGTGGGCCTTTCCTCGCTAAGCCCTGTCCTTCTCAAGGCCTCGATGATGTGGGCTCTCCTTATGGCTAATCCGCTTAATCGATTTTCAAGGAGGCTGAGCAGGTCCCTAGTGCCCGACTCGACTGTTCTAGCAAGCTTAGGCCATTCCCTCTTTAAGATTTGAGCCAACCACATGTTTATCTCTACCTCTAGGAAACGCGCATCCTCAACGGGATCGTGAAACCCTGGCTTGCATATCTTTCCCTCAGAGTCTGTTGCTCCCGCAACATCCACGATGTGGATGAGAGCGTCGGCCTTCCTAATTTCGTCCAAAAACTGGTTTCCCAGCCCCCTCCCCTGCCAAGCACCAGGCACTAGCCCAGCGCAGTCGATCAACTCAACAGGGATTAGCCGTATTCCATCAAAGCACAACGAGTTCACAGGGTTGTCCTCTACATTAAACTCCCTACAAACACATGGAGACCGTACGTATCCTATTCCAAGATTCGGCTTTATGGTGGTGAATGGGTAGCTTCCGATCTCTACCGGAACCAAAGTTGCAGCTCTGAAAAAGGTGGACTTTCCGACGTTTGGTTTTCCAACTATACCCACCATCAAGACCCTTAACTTCCCACTAATTGTAGACTTAACCATCAAATGAACCTTCTTATAGAAAAAATGATAAGTGAAAGACGGAAAAGTTATTCACTCGTTGTAGCATTACAGATTTCAGAGGGTCAGATCCATTGAAGCTGAAAAAGAAGGTTCTCGTTTGCGACCCCATTCATAAGGAAGGAATAGAAAAGTTAAAACAGACTGGCTTGGAAGTTGATGTAAACTTCACCATCTCCCCCGAGCAATTAAGAAGAGTTATAGCAAACTATGACGCGTTGATTGTGAGGAGCCGAACCAAGGTTACGAAGGAGATCATCGAGGCTGGAAAGAGGCTGAAAGTGATAGGCCGAGCCGGTGTAGGCCTAGATAACATCGATGTAGAGACCTCAGAAAAGAGGGGTATCACCGTTTTTAACACTCCTGAAGCACCCGCTGATGCTGTAGCTGAGTTAACAATAGGAATGATGATTTCGTTAGCGCGAAGCATTCCCCTGGCTGATCAAACCATGAAAGAAGGGAAGTGGATCAAGAAGGATCTTGTGGGTTGGCAGTTGAAGTATAAAACCCTTGGAACGGTTGGCTTGGGAAACATTGGGGAGAGGGTGGCGAGAATCGCCAAGACCTTGGGAATGAAGATTCTCATCACGAAACGAACGCCACCATCCGCTGATTTGCTGAGGGAGTTAGAGGCAGAATACATTCCGCTGAGGGATTTCTCCAGCTTCCTCCAGCGGAGCGACATCGTCACGCTGCATGTTCCACTAATCCCTCAAACCCACCATATGATCGGCGCCAAAGAGTTTCAACTCATGAAGGACGGAGCTTTCCTCATTAACACGTCGAGGGGAGCCGTCGTGGAAGAAGAGGCCCTCTTAGAGGCGCTTCAAAAAGGAAAGCTGGGAGGAGCCGCCTTAGACGTTTACAAAAATGAACCCCCTGAAGACCTCGCGTTGATAAGGTTGCCTAACGTTGTTTGCACCCCCCACATAGGCGCCCAAACTCGAGAAGCCCAGAGGGCCGCAGCCATCCTGATCGCAGAGAAGATCACCGATTCCCTTAGGTGACCACACTTAGAGTCTGCATAAAAACTGTTTCAAAACTTGAAAAGAGATCACACCAATAAAAAGTTGAATAACAAAGAAGGGAGGAGATAACAGAAAAGCAGACCAACCCTTTTGATTAAGATTGCAAATGTTACTTTTCTAGCCCTTCAATTTGAGAGCATCGTTATACTGTTGACTCATTTTATATCATTTTCTGTAGGGATCTTGGATTCACAAGGAACCCCTGTTTGGCATAGTCCACAACCATACCCTTCAAAACCAAAATGAGATCTCACATAGTCTCTGGTGATCTGAAGGTACTTTCTACATTTGACTTTGTTATGGCCAATTTCGGTAATTGCCCCTGCGGGGCAACGTTGGATACACTTCCCACATATTCCTTTTGAAAAGAAAAGGCAGTAGGCGTGATGATCTTTATATGGTCTGTTTGTGGGCAGAATTTTGATGTGAGCAACAACTGATCCACAACGCATAGCCTTGCCCTTAGGAGTAATCAATCCATCGCAGAGACCGAAGGTTCTCAGGCCCGATGCATAAGCTGCACGCCGTTCTGACCATGTGGAAGCAAAACCATAACGCTTAGATATTTTTCTTTCCCAAAGGGGAGAGAACATGGGAGCGACGGCTTCACACCTCACCTCTTGTAGAGTTGCAACCACATGTTTGCGAAGTTTTATGTTAACCTCCTCACCGTAGATGCGCGCCCTAGCCCATCTTTCCGAGGGATAGACGGTCTGCTTTCGGTTATCAGTTTTTGTCGCGTCGGTCTGCGGTAAAACCCAGCTAATGACGGTTAGTTGATCCGGTGTAACTCTCAACATGGGAAAAGTTTTGGCGAATATTTCCGCTGGCGCCCAGTAAAAGGCCCCGATGTCTTCCTTATATAATTGATAGAGGGGATCATCGCCACTTGAGAACCCCACTATTGGGTCTGCCCAAGCTTTTTCATTTCTTTCATTCTTGAGTGAGTTATCTTGGGACTTATTAATGAAACTTTTTATTACGGTTTCCAGCCAACGTTTGTAAGATTTCAATCCAAAATTTCCCCACAACCTTAGCTTCACTAAAATACCCGTAATATAATTTACTACTATGAAACAGTATAATTAATACCCATTTTTAGCTATTTTTTCCTAGAGAACAGACAGAAACAGAAACAAAATGTAAAAAAAACGCGCTCAAAAAAATTAAATGAAAAAATTTACATATTCTAGAATAAATTCATTCTGTTGGGAGCCCCTTTTCGTGCCAAAAGTGCACACTGGCTTTCAAATTTCCAGTTTTCACCTCCTTACCTCTTTCCTCAATGTCGAGAAACCGCTCCTTCAGCCTCGAAAAAAGGGCCCTGACATCCAGTACAACGCACAACCCAACGATGCAACCGCCTAAAGTCGTGATTAACGGAAAATCGTAAGGGCCGCATGCCTTCGCCTAAGCGAGTAGACGACAATAATTGGCCTCTACCCATTTTCTGTAAGGGCATCTTCCTCTGCCAGCAAGAAGAAAGCCTTAAGTGTCCAGGATTTAAAACATCATCGACCCAAAATGAGGGCAGCCATGTACTACAGCATTGACGACATACGAATCGAAGATGTACCAACGCCAAGGATCAGATCGGACGAGATCCTCGTCGAGATGAAGGCTTGCGGAATCTGTGGATCCGACTTCATGGAGTGGTACCTTAAAGGACGAGCCCCTCTGGTTTTAGGCCACGAACCTGCTGGAATCATAGTAAAAGCAGGCGAAAAGGTGAAGAACTTTAAGATCGGAGACCGCGTCTTTGTGCACCACCACGTCGCTTGCCTAACCTGCCACTACTGCCTGCAAGGAGCCTACACCATGTGCGAGAATTTCAGCAAGACCAACATAAACCCCGGAGGGTTTGCCGAGTACTTTAGGGTTCCAGCCCCAAACCTTCAGATCGATACACTAACAATACCAGACCACCTCTCCTTTGAAGAGGCAACCCTCATCGAGCCAACCGCATGTTGCATACGGGCTCTGAATAAATGCAACGTCAAACCAGGAGATACCGTAGTCATTATAGGCGAGGGTCCATCTGGTATCATCCATACGATGCTTTCTAGAAACTTAGGGGCAAGCCAGGTCATTGTGAGCGGACTTCATCGTTATCGGTTAGAAGTAGCCAAACGAGTTGGAGCCGATCTGACAATAGATCCACGAGGTGAGGATTTCATGGAAGGAGTTAAAGAAGCTACGGGCGGTAGGGGAGCGGATATTGTTATTGCCACGGCTCCAAACATCGAAGCCCTGTCGGCGGGAATGAAGGTTTGCCGCAGGGGAGGAACTGTGTGCGTATTTGCGCCCACACCACCCAGTAAATCCATGCGCATAAGACCTCACAGGTTGTTCTTTTCAGAAATCAATGTTATCCCATCTTATTCCACATCCCACATTGAGACCAGAATGGCTTTAAGCCTTATAAGCTCAGGAAGAATCGAGGTTAAGGAGATAATAACGCACCGCTTTCCCTTAAATCGGATTAACGACGCCTTTAAAACCGCGGCCAAAAGAAAGGAGTGCCTGAAGGTTGTGGTGTTGAATGAGTAAGGAAAAAATGATGGCTGCATTGCTATATGGAGTCAGGGACCTCAAAATCGGAAGCATTGATATACCAGAGATAGGACCTGGCGAGATCTTGGTTCGGGTGAGGGCGGCGACAACTTGCGGAACGGACGTAAAAATATTTCAGAGAGGCTATGTGGAACGGGTTATCAAACTCCCAACCGTGTTTGGACACGAGTGGGCTGGCGACGTTGTAAAAGTCGGTGATGAAGTTTCATGGATCAAAGAGGGAATGCGGGTTAGAGCTGGAAACAGCGCGCCCTGCCTTCGATGCAGAATGTGTCAAAAAGGGAAGTACAACCTATGCGAGGACATGGTTTGGCTCTGGGGAGCATACGCCGAGTACATTAGAGTTCCCGCGCGCACAGTAATGCTCAACACGCAAGAGATCCCTCCGCACATAACATATGAAGAGGCAGCAGTTACTGAGCCTTTGGCCTGCGTCCTCCACGGAATTAAGGAAGCTAGCGTTATGCTAGGAGACAAAGTGGCGATCATAGGAGCCGGACCTGTCGGGCTCCTTCATTTGCAGTTAGCTAAAAAGCTGGGTGCGGAAAAAGCCATAATAAGCGATGTTGTTGATGAGCGCTTGCAGGTGGCTCAAGAACTCGGAGCCGACGAGACCATCAACTCCAGGCTTGAAGACGCCGTTGGTGCGGTTAGGCTATTGACCGAGGATTGCGGGGCAGACGTTGTTATTGAAGCGGTGGGGTTTCCAACCACTTGGGTGCAGGCGCTAAGGATGGTTAGAAAGGGAGGAACTGTCTTAGAATTCGGTGGATGCCCCCTTGGGACTGAAATCGGGGTAAGCACAGAGCTTCTCCACTATGGGGAAATAACCGTCATGGGAACGTTTCACGCAACCCCAGCACACTTTAAAGAGGCTCTTAATCTAATAGCATCCGGAACCATAAAGACAAAGCCCCTCATAACCCGAGAGATGAAGCTGGATGAGATAAAAAAGGCATTTGAAATATTGACTACCTCAAAAAGTGATCTGAAAATCGCCATACATCCTTGAAACCTATAATAAAGGAAAGAGTAACCCTTTAAAGGGCTTTTATCCTCAAATGTGGCGCGCTAAACTACTTTATATCTCCTTATGCGATGGCATAAAATGGACATTGTCTTAAGTATAGGTTTCTTTAGCTAATTGTAGAATCTAAACCTACCGTAATCCAAGGGTCTTTATAAACAGGTTGCTGAGGTGAAGTGCTACTAATCCAATAAGCTTCCATTCTATCGATAGGAGTTTAAGAAGTCCTTGAATCGTGACAAGCCTTCTTGCAGAATTTTAGTTTTGCATCCATACCCAATTCTCAAAAAGCCTTCCATTTCAAAACAGGAACCAGGAACTAGGAACGTTCCTTTATCTTGAATAAGGCGCAGACAAAGATCTTCAGAGGATATCTTGAGGTTGTGCCTAAGAAACGCAACGCTTCCTGCTCTCGGAGGAATCCAGTCAATTAGCGGTTCATCTTTGATCCAACTTGAAAGGATCCGGTGATTAGTGCGGATGATTTTCAGGTTACGTTTGTAAATTCTATCTATGTGTTTCATAGCGAGAGCTGCAAGAGAATCGTCGATCACACCATTACTGATTGTTGTGTAGTCCCTGTGAAGCATACACTCTTCGATAATCTGGCTACTAGCAACGATCCATCCTAGACGTAACCCTGTGAGCGAAAACGTTTTTGAGAAGGATCCCGTAACTATAGCTCTCTCGCTTAAATCTACTGCAGAAGGAACAAAATCATTTGGTCTGATGTAAAGACCTCTATAAGACTCATCGCAGAGTAAATATGCGCCTGCCTCTTCCGAAATAGCACAGATTTTTTTCAAAAGTTGAGCATCGATGAGACTTCCCGTAGGATTGTGCGGATTATTTATTACAATAAGCTTGGTCTTGTAATCAGTGAGTTCTGTCAACTCGACGGCATTAGGCAACCATTGATTCTCCTGACGCAAAAGCAGTAGCTTAACGTTTGCACCCAACGATTTAACCACGCTGTATAATTGTTGATAGGCAGGGAACAGCGAAATAACAGTGTCGCCAGGTTCAACCAGGCTGTAGAAAACTAGGAAGTTGGCGCCGATTGCTCCACCGGCAACGAGAATGTTCTCTGAATTCATACGATTATACAGATTTGAAAGTCCTTGCCGGAGATCGGGAGATCCTTCAATGAAGCCATATGTTAATTTCGTTTCTTTAAGCTCTTGGAAGAAATCTTCTCGTCTCATAAGGGATAGAAACTCACCTAATGTGAACGGGTCAACACAAGTCTCAGCGAGATTCAGCTCTACCTCATTTTCGTAAGTGTTCATGAACCGTTCAACCAAAAATGGATCGATTTTCATTGTGCCTCTGCTCTTTATATCGCATCGAGCCATTCTATCCAGAGAATATAACATTTTCCATTAATCGATACTGTTAACTTATTAGGAGTAGCTTTTGCAGTTTACCCAAACCTCATAATATACCTACCGTCACGAACTCATTCAAGATCTCCAACCCCGCTCAAACTCCTCCATCATCACGAGCCTCATACGAATTCCCCTCCTTCGGCGTAAACGCGGGGTCTTTAGCTTTCTTAACTTGCTGTAGACATCCTCCGGATTTATCTGAAATCTTGGGCTTGAGCCTATATCCACATCATTTTTTTTAGGTTCAACTTTTTCTTGTGCTAAGCTAACCAGTTCCGTAGTGAACGCAATTATTGATTTCCTCTACGAAAGCTTTAAATATCCAAAACAAAGAACAGCTTGGCTACCGAGGGGTTAAATGAATCAAATTAAAAAGTTCATACTCCTTAACTTAAGATTTTGGATTTTCTTTTTTCTATCAACACACTGAACGACTACGAAGGTAATGTCAAGTGAAGAATTTCGATGATATTAATTTATATCAGTAGTTATATCTTACCTAAAGGTGAATAGGAGTATATACATACTCTTCGGATCGCGTATAGTTATTGTTTAACAGCAACAACCTTTGAAGAAGCGAAAGAGTTGCTAGCAACAGGTTTTGATTACATCACCAAGAAATATGGTATCATGTTCATCAGAAAACAAAAGACGTTCTACATATATGTGTTAAAGACAGAAATTAGTGGGTAAAGCATTTTAACTGGTATTGCGGTTTATGGTTTTGTTACCTTGAAGGGTTGTGGATGGCTAAGTTCGTTTTTGTTACTGGCGGCGTATTGAGTTCTGTTGGTAAGGGCATTGTGACGTCGTCCATAGGGAAGATGCTTCAGGCTCGGGGCTTCAAGGTCACAGCCATAAAGGTCGATCCCTACGTCAACGTGGATGCAGGCACCATGAATCCCTACATACACGGGGAGGTTTATGTGACGGATGATGGGGGCGAAACCGATCTTGATCTTGGCTGGTACGAGAGATTTCTTAACCTCAACCTTCCTAAGGACAACAACATAACCACAGGGCAAATATATAGAGCCGTCATTGACAAGGAGAGGCGAGGCGACTTTTTAGGGAGGTGCGTCCAGATTGTCCCTCATGTCACCGATGAGATCAAGCACCGAATTCGTTTGGTGGCTGATCGATCAAAGGTCAATGTTGTCTTAACTGAGTGTGGAGGAACCGTTGGGGACATCGAGGGACTGCCTTTTCTGGAGGCGATCCGTCAGATGCGCTTGGAAGAAGGCTTCGAAAACACCTTATACGTTCACGTAGCTCTCGTCCCAATCTTAGACGTCACTGGCGAAATGAAAACCAAACCCCTCCAGCATAGCGTGAATGAGCTGCGTCGCATAGGAATTCAACCCGACTTGATCGTCACCAGATGCAAAAAAATGATAGATTCTGAAGCCCTTCGAAAGATATCACTGTTCGGAACGATTCCAGAAAGAGCCGTGTTTTGCTCATATACTCTTCCATCCATCTACCAAGTTCCTCCCATCTTGGATGAGCAAGGAATGGGCGAATACATATGCAAAAGGTTGAGCTTGCCAGAACAAAAACCCGGGTGGAATGAGTGGAAACAATTTGTGGATTCACTTTTAAACCCACACTTTGAAGTGAGAATAGCCCTAGTCGGGAAATATGCTGGTTTGGTAGACAGTTACGTGAGTATGAGCGAGGCACTGCGGCACAGCGGAGTGGCATGTCGAGCCCGTGTGTTAATCGATTATATTGAGGCAGAAACTTTAGAGCAAGATTCAAGCATATGGGAACTTCTAAAAAACTATGATGGAATCTTTATTCCTTACGGTTTTGGTCCTAGAGGCACTGAAGGGAAGATGAGGGCAATCCGTTTCGCGCGTGAAAGCAATATTCCTTTCTTAGGGATATGCTATGGTTTTCAATTATCCATCGTGGAATTCGCCCGTAATGTGTGTGAACTAGAAGGAGCCAGCAGCACAGAGATCAACCCAGACACTCCGCACCCTGTAATCGACTTGATGCCTGAGCAGGAAGGTGTTGAATATAAGGGGGCGACTATGCGTCTTGGAGCGCACAAAATTTTGGTTAAAAAGGGTACGGTAGCGTATAAATTGTATAACTCTGAAGAGATTTACGAGCGCCACCGCCACCGATGGGAAGTCAATCCAGACTATTGGGAACCCTTGGAAAGGCAAGGGCTGGTGTTTTCGGGCAAAAGCCCCGACGGCCTAAGGATGGAGATTCTAGAACTACCCAACAAATTCTTCTTCCTCGCCTCCCAATTCCACGGTGAGTTCAAGAGCCGCCCCGGAAAACCAGACTCCGAATACTACGGCTTCGTTAAGGCTTGTTTAGATAGGAAACTTGGAAAATTAGAACCTGATTTTTGAGACCCTTTAGAATGCCCAAGCCGGCAACTGATGTTTACTCTACATATTTATATTTGCGAAAGTACGTGAAGGAAATAAGCACTTCCTTTCCAGTAGAACGATTAAAAAAGCCTTTTCATAGCTCCATATCTTTAAATATAGGTTTGGTTGTCTAATTATCCTTTGTGGTAGAATTGGTTGAGACATCTTTTTTGTATGACAATTTGAAGAGCATCGTAGGTCCTGAGAACGTTACAGACAAGGAAATCATCATGGAGGCATACACCGCAAGTACCTTTCGACCTCAAGCAAGAGAAACGCTTGTAGTTTATACAGACATGGAAAAACCGAAAAAGCCTAGTTTCATTGTTAGGGCTGGCAGCACCGAGGAAGTCCAAGAGCTAGTTCGTCTCGCAAACCAATATAAGGTTCCCGTGATTCCCATGGGCACTCTTACTGGCCAGTACGCTGGCGCAATCCCGCTTGAGGGGGGTATCATGATAGACCTGAGCAGGATGAATAAAATCGAGATAGACGAAGAATTGTTGACCGTAACCTTTGAGACTGGAGTGACGTGGGCCCAAGCTTATCGTGAGTTGGCTTCGAAGGGGTACTGGATTGTTAATCAATCCTTGCCACCTGCAGTATCGATTATGGGAGCGACTACTCAGGCAGGCATGCACATGCCCTTCGATAAATATGCTCAATACCCCTGGTCCTATCACTCTGACTTAACCGTTGGGCTGGAGGTGGTCCTTCCCTCAGGCGAGCTGCTCATTACTGGTTCTGCAGCATTGCCAGGAGCTAAACCACAACATGCCCGCGCTTATGGGCCAGATGTGGGAGCCCTTTTCTTAGGGTCTCAGGGGACGCTGGGAATAGTTGTGAAGCAGACCCTGCCCCTCTACCGTATCCCTGAAGCACGGCACATAGTTACTGGCCTCTTCAAAGTAGAGAATTTCAAAGGGTTAACGAGAGCGTTCGAAAGGATAATGAATGATAACTTCATTGGGGCGATATGGGTTGAGAAGGTGTGGGGGTGGTATGACGCAAAGACAGAGGAATGGCAACTCTACGTGATACTGTATGGGAGTAAGGAAAGGGTGAAGTTTTACAAGGAATTCTCAGAGAAGATGATCCGAGAAGAAGGAGGAGCGGTATCCGCCGGTCTTTCCCCGATGCTGGAACCAGAAGCCGACTACAGTGGAGGCTACGGAAAATTTTACGAAGAGTTCATATATTGGCGGCCTAGAGCGAACAGCATTGTGATACCGCCGCCTGGGGTAAACATCTGTGGGGTTGGTGGCCAAGGTTCTTTCTCTGTACTTCCGAAGTTGCACGACGCTGCATTAGATCTCCTTGCCAAACACGGAATACCAAAAAGCAGATTACATACCGGGATTTTCACAGGAGGTCCAACAACAGCATCTGCCAGGTATAGTTATACCTATGACCAGAACGACGCTGAGGAGGTAAAGAGGGCTAAGACCATTAACGAAGAATGGCAAAGTATCAGTTTCGAAATAACGGGTAGAAAAAGAGGGAGAGGGTTGACCTATAGGCCTAGTCCGTCAATGGCAAGGGAAATGATGCCGATGCTCGGCGAGTACTATGAACTGCTGAAGGGACTTAAGCGGTGGTTGGATCCTAACAGGATTATGAATCCAGGCAAGCTCATGGACCTAGAACCATACTGATCAAACACTTGGTTGATCTCACCTAAATCTAAAGTTCTCGCTTTAAGCGGAATAGTTTTCTTTTTCTTGAGACGAGTAAACAATAGGAATCGTGCTAATTTTAAGCCTTCACACGAGACAGTTCCATCTTCTGGTTGATTTTGTTTGTCTCATCCTCCTCCCATCGCTGGAAGAAAAACCACCTCATCTCCTTTCTTGAGCCTTTTCTTCAAATCCTTCTGTAGGTTGACGGAGCGACCGTTAACCAGCAAAAGGGGCGAGGATGAGTCACCTGGAACGTATCCCTCGAAGGGATCACTCCTCATCACTTCCCTAAACCTCGTTCCATACCGATTATCCATCTCTCTCAAGAGATCGCCAACGGTGTACTGCTCGCTTACTTCCAAGTCTATCTCACTCTTGCCCACTAGCTCCCTAAGCCTTGTGAAGAATCTGACCTTTATCGAGAGGATTTAAACCACATCCATCATTAGCTTTTTAAAATAAGAGATTTTAGATGATTCCTTCCAAGTGTCTTGAAAATTTAAATATGCTTCAGCGTATTTAAAAAAATGAGGTTATTTTCATGTCCAATGTAACGAGAAAGATGGAGAGCCCCATGTAGGTCCTTGTCCTGAGGACCTTGCCAGGTTGCAGCGGGTGCAGAATTTGCGAGAAGGTCTGTTCCATTAAGCATTACGGAGCTATTAACCCAGAGAAGTCGAGGATTAGGGTTTACCAGCTCTACCCTGGGCTCATTGACGTGCCAATAGTCTGCCAGTACTGTAAGGACAAACCCTGCGTCGAGGCTTGTCCTCACGGCGCCCTAACATACCACGAAGAATCTTTCCTGATGAAAGTAGACTCCGAGTTGTGCTTGGGACAGAGGGACTGCGGTCTTTGCAACCAAGCATGTATCGACGCTGGGAGAGGCGGCTGCATCACTTTCTACCCGGGTGAGCATGACTATGCTCAACTGTGCGATCTCTGCGGTGGCGACTCTGAGTGCGCTAAATACTGCCCCTCAGACACCCTGAAGTTCTTGCCAAAGACGCCACTTGCGAAACGTTTGGCGGAGTCTCCAAAGGTTTTGGCTGAGAGGTTGGCTGAGCATTTTTACCCGGCTAAGAATAAGGTATGATGAGTGAAGCGGATGTTTGGAGGCTACGCTGGAAAGATATTGGAAGTTAACCTATCAACAGGTAGGGTTAGAAAGAAACCTATTGAAATTGGGCTGGCGAGAGAGTACATTGGCGGGAGAGGACTCATGAATCGGCTGCTATGGGATATGATGGAGCCTGGAACACCAGCCTTCAGTGAGGAAAACCTACTTATGTTATTTACAGGTCCTCTCTCTGGGGTGCTCATCTCTGCCCCCACGGTTCTTAGATTCAAGTCGCCCCTAACCGCGTCGTCAAGGGGGGTAAACTTGATCGGGCATGCGGTTACGAGTGGGCAGTGGGGTGCGGAACTCAAGTTCGCAGGCTACGACGGTCTCATAGTCAGTGGCAGATCGGAGATTCCAGTCTACCTTTATGCCAAAGACGAAGATGTAGAGATCAGAGGGGCGAGGCACCTTTGGGGCATGACATCGTCCCAGACTGAGGTGAAGTTTAAGGAGGAGACTGACCCTTTCACCCGAGTGCTTTGTATAGGTCCTGCAGGTGAGAAATGTACCTTGCCAATGAAGAGGTTCTTCGGAAATACGAATCAACCTTGGGTCATAAAACCTGAAAGGAGAATAAGGAGGGCAAGGAAAAGGTAAGAATAAGGTGGGCTATGGCTCAAGGTTTATGAATTAGACGCTTAAAAGAGTTCTTTTCTGGAAATACGTTGCCTACGGAGCTCTTTATGGGTCTCCTTCACTCATTACCTTTTCATCTATTTTACTCTTCGCCTGCACAACACGACTTAATCGTGATATTCTATTGGGATATTCTAACGTGTTTTCTGGCTTTTTACATATATACGAACATCTACAATCTTATCTGGATGAACACGATGGCTCATAGAGACTCGACTCATAAAGAGAAGCACCCAAAATTTTTTGTATCAAAATTTTGGGAGGTTAAGACTGAAGAAATAGACTATATCCTTAGGGTCATAATGGAGTGCTTCGGTCGGCTGGCACCGCACGAGGTTGCCCTAGTGGATCTATACGTTTTTGAACGATCCTCGTCACTGGATGCCTTCACAGCAAAGGAGTATGAGGAAGTTGGCGTGGCTTCTGCCCCCTTTGACGAGTTGTTTTTCGCCATGCACGACGCTTGGCGAGGGACATCTCGCATTATTCTATGCCTCGAGAGGATGAAGAAGTTGCTAAAACTAGTTCAGGTGGGAGGGATCCGACACGAGGTAGGGCACTCGGTTTTGCATGGCAGCCTACGCTATTATATTCTTTCTCTTCCTCCAGCATTCTTAGACCTTGCTGTCCATTTCGACATCTCCTCACAGTATGCGACAAACCTGCTTTATTTGATATCAATCGCGGTGAAGGACTACGAGGTTTCTCGCCTACTTTATGAGCGAGGCTATGTTGAAGACCAAATAGCCTACGCGAAGCATTTACTAACTGTCACCAAAAGCGACATACTTTCTTGGGAACTGTCAAGGGGCAAACCGCTTGCCGAGATCTTATGCATGGTTTCATGTCTAAAGGCCGCAGGTTGTGCGGTTCCCTTTTTGTTTAACAAAACGTTTGGTGAAGAAATGAAGAAGCGCGTAATGGAGAGCTTGTCTTACCTCCCTGAAGGCTACTCTGCGCCACTACTTAACACTATACGTAAAGGATTTTCATCTCTAAAGGCGGACACCCTCAGCAACATTGATCAGATGGCTTTTTTAGTCGAGGAGAAAATCGTTAAACCCCTCCTCCTGAAGTAAAACGTGGCTTTTTCACATAATACATAAAAGTATAATATCATTTAAGCAAATGTTATATATTATTTATAACCTCCACGTAGGGTTGCGTGGACGGTGCGATTTTGCGGAGTTCTCTTTACGGGGTTACTAAGGAAGAAGTGGACAAGTTTGTTGAGGAGAACGAGATTGTTCAGAGTTGGTTGAGAAAGTATAGAGGGCTTACAGAATATGTTTATGCTCGGGTTCTGTGTCGGTTTTTTAAGTGGCTCCGTATGGTGGAGGATCCTGGGTTGGATTTGCCTGTGAAGTTTTCTGCGAGGGAGCTTTTGAATGAGCAGATTGTTTTGAGGAAGAGCAACCGCATTGAGGATCGTAGGAAGCACCTTCATAGGGTGTTTAAGTTCAGCAGGGACAACCCCGATTTTAGGGAGATGAGCGATGGACGGAAATACTTCTTGTATATCATAATCAAGAATTTCTATGATTTCCACGAGGTTCCTTTAACAACCGATCAGGGAGTGTTCGGAAAGAGGAATTCGAGGAAACGGCGGAAGCAGATAACGCTTGCCGATGTGAAACAGGTCCTGGGGACTCTACAACAGCGGGAGAGAACTATCCTCTTAATCATGTTGCAGAGTGGGATGGAGATCGGCGCGGTTTTGAACAAGTTCAACTGGATGTGGCCCCAGATTAAGCCGCAGCTCAACATGGAATTGCCTAGGGTGAAGGTGGAGTTTGATGATAGGAAGGGTAACAATCTTCCTTACTTCACTTACTTCAGCAAAGACGCTATCCAAGAGTTGAGGAAGTGGCTGATTCAGAGGCGGCGCATCATTGAGAAC
>Ga0209636_10002597_pt1 | contig 18443 bp, 20 predicted proteins | sample DeeMarSWOR152_54_FD_187464 | JGI IMG/M metagenome (GOLD analysis project Ga0209636, IMG submission 187464) | Marine sediment microbial communities from White Oak River estuary, North Carolina - WOR-1-52-54 (SPAdes) (version 2) | ecosystem: Environmental > Aquatic > Marine > Intertidal zone >... | reverse complement strand
ACTACTGACTTTTTATCGCAAACAAAATTTCCCTACTCTATTTTTTCGTTCTTTTCAACCCCAGCTCTTCCAGCTGCTTGTCTCCAACTCCAGCCGGAGCGCCGGTCAGCAGGCACAGGGCGCTGGTGGTCTTGGGGAAAGGAATGACATCGCGGATAGACTCTTCGCCGGCCAGAATCATGACTATCCGGTCAAATCCAAAGGCAATCCCGCCGTGGGGAGGTGCTCCGTAAAGCAGGGCTTCCAGGAAAAATCCAAATTTCTCCTCAACCTCTTTCTGGCTCAAGCCGAGGATTTTGAATATCTTGTTTTGTAAATCGACGTCATGGATTCGCTGCGAGCCGCCTCCAATCTCAACCCCGTTTAAAATGAGGTCATAAGCTTTGGCCCTGACTTTGAGGGGCTCCTTTTCCAGGAAGGAAAGGTCATCCTCCTGGGGAGAAGTGAAGGGATGATGCACTGCGAGGAGCCGGTCTTCCTCTTCGCTCCATTCAAAAAGCGGAAAATCTGTCACCCAGGCAAATCGAAAGGAATCGCGATCAGGCTTTTCCTGTTGAACCAGCCCTCTTCTTATCTCACCCAGAACTCTTAGGGCGATATCCCTTTTGCCGGCAACCAGGAGGGCCAATCCCTTTTCTCCACCCTCGAGCCCTTTCCAGATCAGGCTGAGATGATCCTCGGGAATATTCAGGGGAGACTTCAGGGCCTCGAGCCTCTTTATCCAGATTATTCCCTTTCCTCCTAGAGTCTTGGCCTTCTGGTCAATCTCCGCGAGCTGGCTTCGGGATAGATCCTCCCCACGCTCCAGGAAAAATCCTTTCAAAACACCCCCCGAAGACACAGCTTTCTTTATAATCTCTGAGCCTAAGCTCGAGGCGATATCAGTCAAGTCTCGAATTTCCATGTTGAGGCGCAGGTCAGGTTTATCGGTTCCGTATTTCTCCATGCTTTCCTCATAGCTCAACTGAGGAAAAGGGACCTTGACTCTGGCCTCAACCAATTCGAACACAGAGACCATCATCTCTTCCATAATCTGGAAGAGTTCCTCTCTATCAGCAAAACTCATCTCTACATCAATTTGGGTGAACTCAGGCTGGCGGTCAGCCCTCAAATCCTCGTCCCGAAAACAACGGACAATCTGAAAATAACGGTCAAAACCGGCCATCATCATGAGCTGTTTGAAAAGCTGAGGGGATTGAGGCAGAGCATAGAAGCGCCCCTTGTACATCCGGCTGGGCACGAGATAATCCCTGGCCCCTTCGGGAGTCGATTTAGTCAGGAAAGGCGTCTCTATCTCCAGAAATCCCTTACTACTGAGAAAATTGCGGACTCCTAGAGCAGCAAGGTGGCGGAGCTTCAGGTTGCGCTGCATCGAGGGGCGTCTTAGATCCAGGTACCTGTATTTGAAGCGGAGTTCATCCGAGGCTTGAGGAGGATCGACGATCACGAAGGGAGGGACCCGGGAAGGGCTTAAGATTCTCAGCTCTTCGCTTTCGACTTCAACCTCACCGGTAGGAAGCTGGGGATTCACAGCTTTGGCACCTCTCTTCTTGACCACGCCTTTTATCCCAACCACGTATTCCAGTTTGATTCTTTTGGCCTCCTCGAGAAGATCTCGGTTACCAGAGGTAAAGACGACCTGAACCAGGCCTTCTCTGTCTCTGAGGTCTATGAAAACCAGGTTTCCGATGTCTCTGATTTTCTGGACCCAGCCGAAAAGAATTACCCGTTGGTCGATATGGTCAAGGCGAAGCTCTCCACAATAGGAGGTTCGCTGCCAATTCTCTGAAGCTCTACCTTTGTTTTTTTTCATTGTCTTTTATTTACTATTCATCTATGGATACGGGTGTGCTACTTTCTGATATGTTTGAGGATGTCATCTCGAGTTGCGTCATGCTGGTTGCCGGTTTCCATGTCCTTCATCTTAAACATCCCGGACTTCAACTCATCTTCACCAATCATCACCACCCATCTCGCTTTCAGTTTATTGGCTCGACTCAAATGGCTCTTCAGGCTTCGATTTTTGTATTCGATAAGACACTCCACTCCTTTGCTACGGAGAAAACGAGTCAGCTTCATACCTGCTTTCTTGGCCTCCTCTCCTAAATAAGCCAAATAGAGGAATTTCTCCTTCTCGGCCTTGAAGGAGACAACAGAAATCAGCCGCTCCATTCCCACCGCAAAGCCGATACCACACAGCGCCGGTCCTCCAAACTCTTCGACCATATAATCGTATCTTCCCCCGCCGATGATGGCGTTCTGGGCGCCCAGCTTGGGGGAGACAAGCTCGAACGCTGTCTTGGTGTAATAATCCAAACCTCGGACTAAACGGGGCTCGACTTCGTATTTTATCCCGTAGAGGTCAAGGTAGGAGCGAAATTGGCGAAAATGCTCGTCACATTCCTGGCAGAGAGAGTCGATCAGGACCGGAAAAGTGCTGGCCACTTCCTGGCAGGATTCATTCTTACAGTCAAAAATTCTTAAAGGATTGGTCTCCGTCTTGCGCTGGCAGTCAGGACACAAAGAGGCCATGGCTTCTTTGGCCTTGGCTCTTAAATCCTGGAGATAGGAAGGACGGCATTTCTGGCAGCCGATGGAATTGACCAAGGTCTCGATTCCTGTAATTCTCAATTCTTCAAGCATAGTGTGCGCCATCTCCACGATTTCGGCGTCAATAGCAGGGTCTTTCTCTCCAAAAACCTCGATATCCATCTGATGAAACTGGCGGAAACGTCCCTTTTGAGGCTTGTCATAACGAAACATGGGGCCCAGGTAGTAAAACCTTAACGGTTCAGGCTGAAGATAGAGCCGATTTTCGATAATAGAACGGACGATGGAAGGCGTGTATTCGGGGCGGAGGGTTAGGGAGCGGCCGCCTTTATCGATAAAAGTATACATCTCTTTGGTCACCACGTCTGAAGTCATTCCTGTCCCTCTTTCAAAAAGCTCAGTGCCTTCAAAGACCGGAGTCCGGATTTCTCGGTAACCATAGAGCTCAAAGACTCTCTGGGCTATACGCTCGACCAGCTGCCATTTTCTTGCTTGCTGAGGAAGGATATCCTTTGTTCCCTTTATGGCCGAAATCTGTTTTTTCTCCTGGGCTTTCATTTCTCGATAAAAGCTCCGATTTTTCTGAATTTCTGGTATCTTTCCTCCAGTCTCTCTTCTGGAGATTTCTCCTCCAGCTTTTTCAAAGAGATGCTCAACTGACGATCGACATTCTTGAACGTCTGTTCATAGTCCTGGTGAGCACCTCCTGGAGGTTCAGGAATGATTTTATCAATAACTCCCAGTTCTAACAGGTCTGGAGCCGTTATCTTCAGCTTCTCCGCGGCTGTGGAGGCAGCTTGCTGGTCTTTCCAGAGGATAGCCGCGCATCCCTCTGGAGAAATAACAGAATAGAAGGAATACTCGAGCATCATGATTCTATCACCGACCCCGATAGCCAAAGCGCCTCCACTGCCGCCTTCGCCGATGACGACGTTAATGATTGGAATTTTTAGTTTGGAAATTTCTCTTAAATTAAAGGCAATGGCTTCGGCCTGGCCCCGTTCTTCGGCTTTGATCCCAGGAGAAGCTCCTGGAGTATCGATCAGAGTCACCACCGGAAAATTAAATTTTTCGGCCAGTCTCATAACTCTGAGGGCTTTGCGGTAGCCTTCGGGATTGGGCTGACCAAAATTACGCGCAATCCTTTCCCTGGTGGTTCGTCCCTTCTGATGACCGATAAAAGCCGTGGTGCGATCCTTATAAAAACCAAACCCGGCGATGATGGCTGGATCGTCTCCAACCCGGCGGTCGCCGTGGAGTTCCATGAAGTCTTCGGTGAGATAATCAATATAATCAAGAGTGTAGGGTCTTTTCGGATGGCGGGCAATCTGGACGATATGTAGCGCTGTGAGTTGAGATTTGATCTTAACCCACTCTTTTTCTATTTCCTTACGGAGGGCAGCAATTTTTTCTTTTTTACGAGGCTTCTCGCCGGCTTCTATTTCGTCTATTTGATCTTTAAGGTAGACAATATTCTTTTCGAGTTGATAAAAATCCTTTTCCTGGTTCATGGCCATGAGACATCAAGAAACTCAATGTACCTGTTTATTCTATAGAGTTGGCTAAATTAATGTCAAGCGAAGAAGTCGTGCTCATTCGGGAGAGGAGTTTAACTATCTTATTGATATTAAATATATTAAGCCAGTCTTTATCTTCACCCGTCCATCTCATTTCTTAATAAGAAATAGAATAGTATTAGCCAAATCAGATAAAAACTCAAACAAAAGGAAAACTCGTCTTTTTTCAGGAAATAGCCTATTGTTTCTTCGGAGTTTTAGGAGGAGCGAAAAACTCTTTAACCTGAGGTTTGCCGAGGTAAATGATGATCAGTATGCCAATGATGGTCCCAAAAGGAATCCACAGCAAGCTGAGGGCAGAGTGAACAATGGTGAAGACTCGCCCCCATTCCTTTCCGATTAATATTCCTATCCCACCTATAAGAGCTACACATAAGTAACACAGGAGGACAAGTATCCCTACGCTCAGGCCGAAAACGCCCCCTGCCAAATCCATTCCCCACTCCTGGGTAACCTCAGGAAAGGCGAATATGGCAATAGCAATCATACCAATAAGCGCGCCGAATACAGTCAGGAACTCCCATACAGCTATCAGAATGATCAGGTCAGGTCTTTTCATCTTTGTTTGCCTCCTTGCACATGATTTCTGCCTATTCTAGGCTTACAATTCCGCCCTGTCAATATCTGACCATATTTCCTGCTGATCATTTTAAAATCAGCCATTGAATGATAAAGACACATCTATATCCATTCATCTGTTTAAAAGTCTTTTTGCCTCCCGACTCTCTCATCCGTAGTCAGTTGTTCTATCCTTTCTACATGTTTTCTAACTACTTGATATAAAATGCGTTAAGCTTCTTTAAAATTATCCTCTTACGGTCCTTTTGACCAAATTTTGACTACTTTGTAAGCCCAGTCAGCCTCTTCTTCGCATCCTCAATCTCAGGAATGCCAGAGTTAGCGCTCCTCCAGAGTCCGAGGAATACGCAATCCGTTGCTTAGAAATATCTGGAGTTGTCCGAATTTATTGAAGAGGCCACAAGAATGGCAAATCTTACCTTTTTTATTCCTCTGTAAATGAAAGTGTTCTTCCTAACTTTTATAAGGGTTTGGGCCCAGCTCTTTAAGTGTTTTTGTCATCTCTTCTGCAATTTTGGCAAATTTAGGACCTTCTGAGGCTGAAATCCATTCTAATCTAAAGCGCTCTTCTTCCAGTCCAAAATCTTCAAGCATCAGGTTAATTGCTTCTGCTCTTTTTTCTGCCCTTTTGTTGCCATCCTGATAATGGCAATCGCCGATATGACATCCACAGATAAGAATTCCATCTGCCTTACCTTGAGTTAAAGCATCCATTACAAAATTAGGGTGCACCATGCCCGAACACATGCAGCGGATTATATGAATGTTGGCTGGATATTGTATTCGTGCAGTGCCTGCAGAGTCTGCAGCTGCATAAGAACACCAATTGCAGCAAAAGGCTATAATTACCGGTTCATAATCATTCGTCATTTTAGGCCCACCTCCGTAACAGATTTAATCATTTCTTCAAAATATTCAGGCTTAAAATGCCTGACAAAAATACCCTTTTTAGGACATGTTGCCATACAAACGCCGCATCCACGGCAGATGGCTTCATTGACCTCGACTGTCTTTTTTACGCTGCTATCTTCGTGCATATATTCAATAAGTGTCAAAGCTTGGGCGGGACACGGCTCTATGCAGTATGCACAACCGTCACACTTTTCATCGACAACAAACGAAATGGCAGGAGATTTAACCAATTCTTTTTTTGAGATCACTCCTGCCACCCGTGATGCAGCCCCTTCACCGTCTATAATAGCATCAGGTATGCCCATAACTTTACGGGCAGGACCACATCTAAACACTCCATCAGTATTAAAATCGAGGGGATTTAAAATACCAAGCATTCCAACAAAGAAATTCTTCTCGTCCCTTTGAAGAAGCAAACCCTTCTCAAAATCACCCTCATTTGATTCAACTCTCATATCATTAGCAGTTGCTACAACAATAGAACCAGTATCAATATTCTCCTTACCGTTGGGCTTTACTATTTCAGCCCGGAAATTCCCAACAAAACCTTCAACTCTCCCTACTTTGGCCTCTGTATAAATCTTCACCTTCTCATTTTTATTCAATTCATCTATCATTTTCTCCACAAATCTGTTCTTATTTTCCTTTTCTTTACCAAGATCTGCTTCTTTTTCAACCAGATAAACTTTGAGGCCAGCTTGTCCAACTCTTAAGGCACAGGCAATGCCACTCGGAGTTCCCCCGATCACAAGGCAGGCCGGTGTTACCGGGACGTGAATATCATTTAAAGACTAAAGCAAGACGGCGCGGTTTATTCCCATTCTCATAAGGGTTTTTGCCTTCTCGGTGGCTTTTTGCTTATCTTTTGAATGCACCCAGGTGCACTGGTTGCGTAAGTTTACAATTTCCATAAGATAACGGTTGAGACCTCCCATCTCCGTGTGAAGAAAGAAAAGGTCTTCATGGGTTTTTGGTGAGCACGCGCCTATGACAAGCCTGTTAAATTCTTTTGTCTTTAAAACCTCCCTTATTGCTACACCGTCGCAACCGAAAGGAGTCAATTCCACCTGTTTTACATGAGGCAGCGATTTTGTATATTCAACGAGTTCATCCATATCAAGAAGCCCTGCTATATTTACACCACAACGGCATATAACTGCGAGAATCGCTGGTTCATCCTCAGGCTTTACAGGTAAAATATCTTTTTCTGGAGGAGCAGCAATTTCCTTGCCTCGGGAAGAAGCTAGCAAGGCAGCTGCATGTGAGGCCGCAGAACAAGCCTGGATTATTGCATCATCTATTCCTTTTGGCTCCTGGGCGCTTCCACATACAAAAATTCCTTCTTTTGAGGTATGAATCGGATGGAAATCCTCTGTTTTTTTACTAAAAAATCCCCATGAATCCAGCTCTAAGCCTATCTTTTCTGCAAGCTTAAGTGTTCTTTTATTGGGAGCATAAGGTGGAACCAGAACAAGCATTTCAGCATCGAAAGATTCCTCGCCATAAGAAATATTAACGTTCCCGTCTTTTCCTTCAGCAACAGATATGCAGTCTGCCTTAATAAAATTGATTTTGGACTCTTTGGCTTTTAGATAAAAATCATTATAATCTTCTCTCATCAAGTTTAAATCTTCGTAAAAAACAGAAATCAAAGCACCAGGATTCCTTTCAATAGTTCCTGTAGCTTCCGCCACGGCAGTCATAAAGCCAACGGGCGAAGGGTTATTAAATACATACCACGCAACAGATTGCGGTTCTCTATTGTCGTCGCGCTTGACAACACCGCCTGTCGGGCCTAATCCCGAAAGCAACCTTTCGTATTCAAGTGCCGTAAATACATTTGATAATTTACCATATCCATACTCTTCCAAAGATTGTGTTTTCATTTCATCCATGCCTGTAGCTAGAATGACTGCTCCCACGTTAAATTCTGATTCTGCAGGCTTCTGGCTAAATACAATGGCTTCTGGCTTACAGGCCTCAACGCAAGGTGGGATTTCTTTGTCACCGCACTTGCCTTCAAGAATATAAGTGCATTTTTCAGGATTGATCAAAGCTTTTCTCGGTGGAAATGGCGAATAAAATGCAATCGCCTTGGAAACACCCCGGCCGAAATTGAATTCCATCGGGATTTCTCCAACAGGGCAAACAGGGAAACAATCCGTACAGGCAGTACATTTCATCGGGTCAACATATCTTGGCTTTTTTACGACTTTCACCTTGAAATCCCCTGCTTTTCCGTCAAGGCTTTTAACCTCTGCAAAAGCAACAATGGTCATATTGGGATTGCTCGTAAGTTCAAGCATGCGCGGCAGGATTGTACATGTAGAACACTCATTCGAAGGAAACATTTTGTCAATTTGGGCCATCTTGCCCCCAATTGTAGGTTTTTCTTCCACAAGAATAACTTTAAAACCCTGATCCAGTAGTTCAGCACTTGCCCGCATTCCCGCAGGTCCGGCTCCTATTATTAGTACGGATCCTTTCATAATGGTTGAGCTCCTTCCTCTAATATTATTTCTGTTACCAACCGCCTCGTATAAACCAGAAATTTGCCTTCCTCCTTAACAAGCCGTGTCTCGAACCCGGCCTTTTCATATCTAGCCATTTTCTCTGTAGCTTCAGGTTCAGTTGAATAATTTCCTTGATCCCACATAAATTTTTTTCCATCAATTCTTTCAGCGCTGTTCGGCATAATAACACCTCCTATATATAAGAATTTCTTTTTTGGTAGGCCTTCATTGGCAGTCGTTCTTCTCCGATTTCGGCCTTGGCCATCAATTCTCTCCGATTTCCTTGATAAAAAGCTGCTGACTGAGGAAAAATTGGATGCCAGAGGGACAAAAAGTGATAATGCCGCTTAGGTATATGGTTAGTCCTTATTGTCAATCCTACCACCATGTACGACGTCTCTAGCCACTCCAAGCAGGGAAGCCGCTCTCATCCCTGAGGCTGAGCTTGCGTTCTCCCTTCTTTAATTCGGCTGCACGGATAGATAGAAAAGATTTCAACTTTTCTCATTTTTGTTCTTCTATTTTTTCTTGATGATAAATGATATGATATTTTTTTCTCATGCGCAGGCTCCTTCTACCTTCATAATTTTTTCATGAACAATACTTTTTATTGTCAGAATTAAAGTTTCCTTTGACCAAGAGCGCAGCTTAGGCTAAATTTTAATTGATAATGATTTTCATTGTCAACAAGGAAAATTCAAATGCCAGGACTTCACAAATGGAGACACAGATTTAAAAGCCATGCCTCCCGGTGGACAGTGCCCCGGGAGGCCATACTGGATTTTTTGAGCAGATCATCAAAACACATGAGTGTCAAAGAAATTTATTCTTCCCTCTACAAATCTTACCCAGGAATGGGATTGACTACTGTTTACCGCACACTTGAACTGCTGGCCCGAATGGGCCTAATAACTAAACTTACCCTCGGTGATGGACAGAGCCGTTACGAGTTCAAATCCAGCGAAAAAGAAAAACATCACCACCATCTTATTTGTACCGAGTGCGGCAAAATTATCGACTACAGTGAATTCTTGGATGAGGAATTAAGCCTCGTAAGAAAGACAGAAGAAAGGCTGGCGAAAAAATATAATTTTAAAGTCCTAGACCACAATATAGAATTTTTAGGCATTTGTGAAAAATGCAATAAATCGAATAAAAGAAGTGGGCGAGCTGTCAGGAGGCGATAGAACAGGTCAAACGGGTTTTGGTCCTATGACCGGCCGCGGTATGGGTTATTGTGGAAGATTTCCTAGCCCAGGTTTTATGTCCCCAAGTGCAGATTTTGGATTCGGTTTCGGAAGAGGTTTTCGGCAGAGGATTGGAATCCCCGACCTTCTGGTCCATAGTCAGAGACTCTATGTATCCCTACGAAGAAATCGCCTCGTGACAATCAATCTCAATGGTTTTTGATACGGATAGTATATTCTCTGGATTATCCAGTTGGCGATTTTTATCTCAACGATTCGTGCTCTGGGTAATCCGAAGTCTTTTAGAAGGAATGACCAGAGATCTCAGGCTTCCTTGCTCATCTGTTTCAATTTTAACCTCCATCCCGCTCAGGTGCTGGATCATAATGCACGGAGTTTCTTCCATTGACTCCAGGGTGAATGATACCTCCAATTGAGGAATGATATAAGCAGAAAATTCAGCCTTTTCTTCAAGGCTGCACCGGAATTTCTTGGTCAGGACAACATAGGGAGAAAAAATTGCATTGGGCAACAGAAAGGCATCTCTCTTGATTTTAGCCTCGGCTTTGCTTTCCTGCCCTGATACCCGAATGATGTTTTGAACCTCACCCTCAGAAATGGAGCTGGTGATCTCCTGGCTGACTCCTCTTACTGAACCTTTGAAATAAAACCTCCAGGGAATAAAACTCTTGTCAAGGTGGAGCATCAGCTGGGTGATTTCCAGAGGAACAGGTTTGGTCATCTGACCCGAAGCTTCGAGGACAAAGCCCCTCTCATCCGACCGCCAGGTATATTCTTCATAGCCAACTTTCTCTTCCCGAAAATAAATATAAAGGACTCCTTCCTCCTTTTCCTGGGAAGAGGCTAGAAAAAGAAAGGATAAGATAAGGAGGTGGAAAATGAACAGTGTTTTCCTGAACAAAATGTTTACCCTTTTCTGCTCTTATTCCGTCATTCTACGATGACCGCTGTTCCGTAAGCTAAGATCTCAGAGGCGCTCTGCATGATCATGGATGTTGTTAAGCGAACGTTTATGATCGCATTTGCACCCAGGCTCTCAGCCTCTTCGACCATCCGGTCGATTGCCTGTTCTCTGGATTCGGCCATCATCTTGGTGTAATCCCTAATCTCTCCTCCGACGATATTCCGTAGAAAAGCTGTGATATCTCGCCCGATGTGTCGAGCTCGAATGGTATTCCCCCGGACAAGACCCAAATTTTTCTTAATGGTTTTTCCTGGAACATGATCAATGGTGACTAAAATCACTTCTCAACCTCCTTGTATCTTTCTCTTTCGCGGACAAAGATTCTCTCTCGAATTATGGAAACCAGCAGGACAACTAATCCACCCAAAAGAGCTATAATTCCGACCTTCAGGATTAAGGGGGTTGTCGGATCCTGAATAATCCCCTCAATCGCTTTATAACCGCCAAAAAAGAGGAGGATCATGGCTCCGAGGGAGAGTAGAATCCAGCCAATCCTCCTTTCCAGCCGGTTATAAACTGAAGCCCAGTAAATCTCCCATACTTCCCTAGCAGGTTTCTTAAATTCCATCTTTCCCATCACCTCCTCAAACTCACTCATTCCTTCAAATTCTTCTCTGCACTCAGAGCATTCTTTCAGATGCTTCTCTGCTAATTTCTTTTTCTCTTTATCCAATTCTCCATCAAAATAGGAAGAAATGAGTTCTTTCAGTTTCTGATGATCCATAAAATACTCCCTCTCAAGCCTCTATCCTAAACACAGGTATTTTCCAAGAATTTTCTTGAGGCGGACTTTTGCATAGTACAGAGAAGACATGATTGTTCCCAAAGGCTTCTCCAGGATATCTGCGATCTCTTGGTAGGAATACTGCTGAAAGTAACGCAAAATGATAACTTCTTTCTGCTCCTGGGGAAGGTTCTCGATTCCCTTCCAGAGGACTTCTTTCAGCTCTCGGTCTTCCTTTTCGGTCTTCAGGATTCGAACGCCATCGAGAGGAACTTCTTCCCTCCGCTGAGTGCGCCTCAGATGGTCGAAACAAAGGTTTTTCATCAACTGGTAAAACCAGGGAAAAAAGGGCTTTTGAGAATCAAATTTCTTGATTTTACGGAAGGCTTTGATGAAAGCTTCCTGGGAGATATCCAGTGCATCTTGGGGATTGTGAACAAAACTGAGCGCAACGTAATAGGCTCTCTGCATGTACCGGGTAACAATGAAATGGTAAGCCTCCTTGTCTCCCTTTTTTACTCTAGAGATGACTTCTGCCTCTGATGGCACTTTATCGTCTTTCATCTCGAACCCAGTTGATTCTAAAACGCTTCCTCTCACTAGAGCTAATTCCTCCGCCATCTTTCTTCCACTCTCTAAGACTAAATACGCCTTTGGCCCCGAAAATATTCATCTTCTTTCTTGTCTTTTTCTCTGGCGGACGACTTCAAAAATGAAGACCGAAGCTGCAGCCGCCACATTAAGAGAACTTAATTGCCCTAATAGAGGAATCGATAGAATTTTATCACATTTCTTTCTTACCAGTGGGCGCAAACCCCTGCCTTCCGAGCCTAACACTAATCCAAGAGGAAGATTGTAGTCGAATTCATACCAATACTCTTTTCTTCCGCCTTCAGCTCCCACCAGCCATAATCCCCGCTTTTTCAAATCATCCATGGTAGAAGCTAAATTTTTAACCCTGGCTATCTTCACCTGTTCTAAAGCCCCGGCAGATACTTTAGAAACAGTCTCGGTCAATCCGACTGAGCGTCTTTCAGGCAAAATGATCCCGTTAACTGCGGCCCCTTCTGCGGTCCGGATTATGGCTCCCAGATTCTGTGGATCTTCCACCCCATCCAGCAAAACCAGAAAGGGGACCTCAACCCCGGCCATGATATCATCGAGAGAAGAAAAATCCTTGGGCGAAAGAAAAGCCACCACTCCTTGATGGTTCCCGGCCAGCCTGTCCAGCCTCTGCTTAGGCACCATGACATAGGGGATTTTTTTGGCCTTGGCTTGCTGGATGATTTCAGAGATTTTCTTCTGGTATCTCTCCTTCTGGATAAAAATCTTATTGATACGCTGAGGGGAAGAATGAAGTACCTCTAAGAGAGGATTAAGCCGATTGATTTGCTCCATAAGGCACCACCAGGTAAAAGTAAATTTACATCATATTCAGGGGTAGGTCTATTCTTTTTTACAACCAACAGACAAATAAATGATTGCTAACTATCATTATCTGAGGATAAATTGGGGATGGTTCTATTTTTTCGCAGTTTATTGCTGCACTCTGGCAGCTGTTGATAATAAACTGAATTCTCCTCTATACAAAAAACTAGAATCCTGTTCTGTGCAAAAAATTGTAAAAATCCAGCAACAATTTTTGTCTCTCTTTCGTATATATATATGGAAGATGAAAGATGAAAAAACAGGAGGTTAAAATGAGATTCAAACAGAGGCTCGCAATATTCTTACTGGCCGTGCTTCTCACTTTTGTCGGATTCAACCTTCTCACGTCTCCATCTGCTGTTGAGCTCGTTAAAGTAGGAAAACAGGCAGGATATGAGATTATCGCTAATGTCCTAGCAGATGCAGGAGTAGGTGCTTCTCTTTCCACCAAAATAGGAGGATAAGATTAGAACGATGACGAGAGTGCTTGTCAAATTCTGGGAATGGTTGGTGAACACATATGAGAGACTTATGCTCTTCATTTCTACGGGCAGATTAAGCCCTCAATACCAAACAATTCCCCTCCTCTGAGAGGCTGCAGTTTCTCCCCCCCGAGTAAACTGCAGCCTCATTTTTTTTCTCCTAAATCCCCTCATTTTCTCATAATAAAACTACCTGCTCTTTTTCCCTCCACCCCTGGAAGAACTTCATCGGTGAGCTCTAAGGGAATCTCATAGTGAAGAAAAGTGGAAAATTGAAAAGAATATTTACAGCTGTAAAAATTCTTTACTACAAATTCACTAAGAATTGTAAGAAAGCGAAGAGAACATGACATTTTCGGCATCTTTTTTGGCATGATTTTTGCATACTATATTTTATTGAATACATAGGAGTCAAAGGATGCAAACAGCACCAAGCATAAATTATCAAAAGCAAATCGATGAGGCCTTAAAAAGGGCTAAGCTCAAAAAAGTCCTCTATCTCTATGACGAGTTAGGATACAAGCGCCTCATAGGAGTGTTCAATCCTAAAAGGGCTGAAGAAATAAAAAGAGAACTTCAGAGGAAGAATTTGATAAATCGCTTAACCGAAGCCGAAATCAAAACAACTCAGCCAGATGACGACTTTCAATAAAGATTAGCCCTTCTTTCACCGATTATTCGGTGTCCAATAGTGTACCAATAACCTAGACGACTTCAAATGAAGGCCCCCCAGCTCTCAAGCTTTCTCTTCCCCAGGCTTGCTCTCCATTTTCACCAGGACTAATGCCCAGGAAGCTACGGCTCTTTTCTTGCCTATCAACCCTATTCCTTCATTGGTCTTTGCTTTTATACTCAAATGCTTTCTCTCCAGGCCAAGGATGGGACTCAGGATCTTTTTCATCCCCAGAATGTGAGAAGCTAACCGAGGCTCCTCAGCAATAACAATAGAATCGACGTTCATGATTTCCATTCCTTTTTCCTTTAGCTTCTCAATAACTTCTTTCAACAATTCTGTGCTTCGGATGTCTTTGAATGCAGGGTTTGTATCAGGAAAAAGCTGGCCGATGTCTCCCTCTCCTGAAGCTCCCAATAATGCATCTATGATGGCATGGATCAAACAATCTCCGTCTGAATGCCCCGCTAATCCTTGGGTAAAAGGGATCTCAACACCGCCCAGATAGAGCTTTCTCCCCTTCTCGAATCTGTGGATATCATAACCGAGCCCTGCTCTAATCATCGAGAAAAGCCTCCGCCACTTTGAGATCCTCCGGGACTGTGATTTTTATGTTTACAGGGTCTCCTGGGACAACATACACTTTTTCCCCGGTCCTTTCTACCAGCGAAGCCTCATCGGTACCATAATAACCCTCTTCCTGTGCCTTGTTCAAAGCCTTCTTGAGCAAAGAGTAGGAAAATCCTTGTGGAGTCTGAACTCTACATAGCTCCTGACGCTCTAACGTCCTGAGGATTTCTTTTCCCGTCACTTCCTTCACTGTATCCTCTAGAGGCAGCGCAGGAATAGCTGCTCCTTTTTTAAAAGCGGCCTCGATAATCCGACTGATCAAGGCTATGCTGACCAAAGGCCTAACCCCATCGTGAACCAGAACAATCCCCGTCTTCTCCGGATCAATCATCTTAAAGCCATTAAGAACCGAATCCTGCCGCTCCTTACCCCCTTTGACTACAGCTAGAATTTTTTTGTAGTGACCAAGGATCTTCTCCTTTTCCTGCTCCTCTTTGAGCACCAGGACAATCTCATCAACGGCCTCGTGGGATTCAAATTTTTCGAGCGACCAATCTAAAACGGTCTTTCCCTTCAACAAAGAGAGTTGTTTCGGCGAACCGAAGCGCTCTCCCCTTCCGGCCGCAACGATTATCGCGGAAACTCTTTCCATCAACTCTCTTGATTGTAACGGCCAAAGATCATCTTGCCGACAGTCGTCTGAAGAACTGAAGTCACAGTGACGTCAATATTCTGTCCGATCATCTTGCGCGAATTGTCCACCACGACCATGGTGCCATCATCCAGATAAGCAATTCCCTGGTCCTTCTCTTTCCCCTCCTTAAGGATAAACACTTTCATCGTTTCCCCAGGCAAAACAACTGGCTTAAGGGCGTTGGCCAATTCATTGATGTTAAGAACCGGAATTCCCTGAAGCTGGGCTACCTTGTTGAGGTTGAAATCATTGGTGATGATTTTCGCCTCGAGCTGTTTGGCAAATTCGATAATCTTGGAATCTACATCTCTAACATCTGGAAAATCTGTTTCTGATATGACGACCGAGACCTGAGAAGACTTCTGAAGGTGGTCTAAAACATCCAGGCCTCTCCTTCCTCTCTGTCTTTTCAACGCATCATCAGAATCGGCCACAAACTGGAGTTCCTTGAGAACAAACTGGGGGATGACCAGGGTGCCTTCGATAAAAGCCGTATCACAGATGTCCGTAATACGCCCATCAATGATAACGCTTGTATCCAGGATTTTATAACTGCGGCCGACATTTTTTTCTTTTAAAAAGCCTAAAAAATTTGCCGGGTCAAGCCATTCAGATTTCCGGAAGCCCACGGTAAAACCGATATAAGGCATGATAATCAAGAAAAAAATGCGGATGAACAGCGAAGTCGGATCACTCGGAGCAATAGTATGGTAGATGGAACCAAGGATCCAGCCCAAGATAATCCCAGCCATAGTCCCAACCATGGAGCCCCAAAAAATTCGAAAATGCGTCTTTCGGATTCTGCTTTCGATAAAAATAACGAGAACCCCTAAGACCAAGGCACCCCCTGCTCCTCCGTAGGAACTTAAACGGAAAGGAGGAAAGAAATACCCGCTTAAGGTTACTAGAATAATAAAAATAACTCGAAGAATAATAATACCCATTATATATAAATCCTTAAAAAATATGATTTATAGCTTGCTTAAGATGCTGAACTCCTACCAGATCCATATTCAGCCGTTCCTTTTTCTCGATAACGGAGAGGTTGCCTTGAGGCATAATGATCGTCTCAAAGCCCAAGGAGTGAGCCTCTTTCATCCTCGCTAACGGCTGACTCACCGAACGGACTTCTCCGCTCAGCCCGACTTCACCAAAAATCATCACCTTGGAAGGAATGGCTTTTCCTTTTAGGCAGGAAACAACAGCCATCGCCACTCCCAGATCTGTGGCCGGTTCGCTGATTGCCAATCCTCCAGCCACATTGAGATAAATGTCTTCTCCGGCAAAACTGTACCCTAGCTTTCTCTCCAAGACGGCTAGGAGCATGGCTGTTCGAAAATGGTCGAGTCCAACAGTCATTCTCCTGGGATTTCCAACAAACAGCGTGGATGAAACCAAGGCCTGAATCTCTGCCAGCAAAGGGCGTGTTCCTTTTATTGTGCAAACCACCACACTTCCTGCTTGTTCGGTTGGCCTTTCCTTCAGGAAAAAGGCCGAAGGATTGGAGACAGCCTGCAGCCCTTGACTTTCCATTTCAAAAATGGCCACCTCGGACACGGGTCCAAACCTGTTCTTCAAGGCCCGGAGAATTCTATGAGCATGGTCTCTCTCCCCTTCAAAATAGAGAACCACATCCACCATGTGTTCTAGGGATTTGGGGCCAGCCAGAGAGCCTTCCTTGGTGATATGGCCTATTAGAAAGGAGGCCACCTGGTTTTTTTTGGCGAACCGGAATATCTGGTTAGCCGCTTCTCGAACTTGACTGATCGTACCGGGAGTCGAAGATAGCTTGGAAGAGAAAACTGTCTGCACCGAATCGAGGACTAAAACCTGAGGATTGAGCTTTTCTGCCTGGGCGATTATTCTCTCCAGGTTTGTCTCAGCCAGTAAATACATTTCTTCATCTCGAAGCCCGAGCCTCTCACCCCGTATCTTTATCTGCTCGAGAGATTCTTCCCCGGAAACATAGAGGACTTTCTCTCCTTGGGATGAGAAATCTCGGGATACCTGAAGAAGAAGTGTCGACTTCCCTATGCCAGGCTCGCCACCGATGAGAACCAGGGAGCCAAGAACAATCCCTCCTCCAAGGACCTGATTGAATTCCTCAATTTTGGTCTTTATTCTCGGCTTTTTTAGCTCTTTAATGTCTCCATACAGGATAGGCTCAGAAGGTGGAAAAGAGTATTCGGCCGATATCTCCTCTTCGACTTCCTCGATCATGGTATTCCACTGCCCGCAGCTGGAACATCTCCCCAGCCATTTCGGTGATTGAAATCCGCAATTCTGGCAGATAAAAATTGTTTTGCTCTTCATCGGAATCTAAAACTCAGGCCAAAGAAAATCTCTCTCTCAGAGGCTAATGTAAAATCGTCTATTCCGAAAACCAAATAAAAATATTTATAAAGGGCATATTGGGTCCAAAGCCTGAATTGAGGTCTAGGACTTCGGTTGAGATCGAAGCTTTCCAGACTCAGGATCAATCTGTCTTGAGCAATATAATAATCCACTCCGGCGCCAAAGCTTGATTCAATGATCCCCGCTCTTGGAGCAAAATCTCCCCAACGGATACCTGCTTGAGCAGAATAAGTGAATTTATCCTGCCAAGGATCCTGGACGATTTGAGCTAAAAAGAATTTTTTCGCGTCAGGCCACAGAGCGAGGGAAAAATAGCCTTGCCATCCCTCGCTTTTCGGATAATAGTCTGCTCTCAAACTCACATCAAGCCGCAGCAAAGATAAAGGCTGGATTGTCTTTCTGGCTTCAGCGATGACACTTTCTGCCTCGCTGTACAGCTCGGGATTATTGATCAGCTTACCCAGTGTCCCTTCGCCTTTATTGATCTTTTCTAATGATTCATTCAAAAGCCCTAAAGATTTCTGTGTCTGCTGGATTAGCTCTTTTATTCTTTGTAAGTTTATTTTTATCTCTTTCCTATTTTCCTCAGCAATATCCTTAAAGAGAAGAATGAGCTCTTCCAAATTATCAGAGATCTCTTTAACTCTTTGATCAAAATTCTGAACAGCTTTAGAGGAGCTTCCGATGGCCTGGTCGAGCTCGCTCCTGTTTTGGCCGAGAAAATCTTTCAAATCAGCCGAAAAGGAGGAGAGGTTTTGCAGGGTATTCCGAAAATTTGCTTGTGACTCTTCCTCCCCCAGTAAATTTTTCAAGCTCTCGCTCAACTCTTGGACTTCACTTCCGATGTTAAGCAGCATCGTGCCTATCTGGTCCATACTCGCCGAAGGAAGCGTGCCGATTGTCTCCTCTGGCTTGTGAAAGTCTCTCTCTTCTCTCGGAAAAATCTCAATGTACTTCTCCCCAATAAGCCCTAGGGACGCCACCGTTGCTTTAGAGCCGCGAGGTATCCTCATGTCGGCGTCGATGACCATCACCACTTCGGCCCGGCTTTCCTTTAATCTTATATCTTTGACATAACCGACTTTGACTCCCGCTAATCGGACCATCGCCCTCTTCTCCAAGCCTGCAGTAGAATCAAAAATGGAATAAAGAACATAGCCCGGCTTTCTGAATAATACCGAGATATCGCCAACAATGAATATGAAGGTGGCTAA
>Ga0209636_10002596_pt1 | contig 18467 bp, 8 predicted proteins | sample DeeMarSWOR152_54_FD_187464 | JGI IMG/M metagenome (GOLD analysis project Ga0209636, IMG submission 187464) | Marine sediment microbial communities from White Oak River estuary, North Carolina - WOR-1-52-54 (SPAdes) (version 2) | ecosystem: Environmental > Aquatic > Marine > Intertidal zone >... | reverse complement strand
GAACATCGCGTGAGAAGACTTCACGGACCATCGTATTTTTGTAGTCTCCCTCAAAGGCCCATGAGTAGTTCTGGCTGCAGCGCAGGTCAATGTGGTCGAACTCGTCGACGCCTTCATCGCCAAATAGAGGGTATCTGAGCTTTCCCTCGCCATAGTACCCGCCATACAGGGCCCGGAAGAACAATCGGAAGGCATGTTTGGGATTGTTTCCGCTGACGCTGTAGCCGCCGCGAATCCGCATGCCGGCGTCTATCTGGAATCCGTCGCTGCCGTCGGGATGGATTAACTCTACCGATACAGGCCGCTCCCACGCCAATCCTTCCTGCCCCGCGTTCACCCAAATGCCAATGGACGGGTCGAACAGATTATCCAGGTCTGTCACGAGCGAGAACGAAGGAATCGCCAGCAGAGCGTCGTCAATCAGATCCGAATACCGTGGGTCAGTGAGCACTACGTCCGGGTCCATACCATAATCCATAAGCTGGCCGTTGAAGTAACCTGGGGGCGGCCAGTTGGGGCCAGGGGCACTACCGTCATGCGACCGCATTATCACGTCGTTGACAAAGATGTAAGTGTGTGTCTTGACATCAGACTCCAAGAAACCGGGTTTAACGGCAACGGCCCGGATAGTTTTAGTCTCATCGATGAGGAGCGGCGTGCTATAAGTATCACCATGAGTAATTGTGGGGCGCGAGCCATCGGTGGTGTATCGAATCTGGGCACCGTCCGTTGCGGTAGACAACGTCAGTGAGAATGAAGAATCATAGAAACCACGCTCATGGCTGAACCACACCTCCTCGACAACATCCGAACCGCTAATGTTGAACGTCCACGGTGTCGGCGTGGTAAAGTACTGTGGTACTTTTTCATTTTTGGCGATGACCAGTTCGGGTAAAATGAGGAATTCACCATCGTTCTCGTTGTCGTTGAGTCCGTGTATGGCCAGCACGTTCTTCTGGGGTTTGGGCAGCATTAAACTCAAATGAGCCATGATATTGAAATTTTTGAAGACCAAAGATTCCTCACTTGGGCGGTCTGAGTCGGCTGTCGAATTCCACTGCACAGGACTCGGGGCATTGCACTCGGCGACCTTCTGGCCGTTGAGATACGCCACAAACCCGTCCTCGTATTTCATCCTCAACACCAACATGTCGTAGAAATCAGGGTCTTCGACTTCGAATTCGATGCGTGTCCAAAGCGAGGCATTGACATTCTGCATCTGCGCCTGCACATCAGTGCCAACCTCGGTGCTAAAACTACTTGCCTCGAGCCCACCGCTGACCGTATCTCCGACCAAATCAAAGCTGGCAGGGTCAAACACGGCGAAATTTCCCCTTGCGGCAAACAGTTCCAGCTCCGAGCCGCCGCCGCGTTCATAAAATACCAGGCGAAGGTCATACAGACCCGGTTCAGTAACGTTGAATACCGCCAGCGTGTCGCCCGGACCTCGTGGTTCGGGGTGGGAAGAATTGAAATCGTCGATACCATTGGTCAATTCCAGCCCAAAACCGTCGTCACTGTTGACGCCAAAAGTCCATTCATCAGCCTCAGGAATCAGAACCATACCGGTAACCAGGATGACAAAATCTTCAACATCGGTGCCTATGGTAGTACCGGGAAACGGATTGTCATTGTCAAAGTGGCCTAAGCTAACGGTGTTGAAATAGTTGATCAGTGGTGCCGTCTCTGTCACCACTTCAGTCTGCGATGATGGATCACTTATGACTTCCTCTGCCGCAGTAAGACTGTCTACGATAGTATTTGCCTTGTAATAGGTAACGTTGAACCCTGGTACAACAATGCCGAAACCAATACCTGTCTGGCCTGGGTCCCAGCCAGAGACGTCAAAACTTATTTCAGTCCAACTCGTGCCAAGAGCAGCATCATCGCTATCAGGCACGTGATATGTGGCGGTCGCACCTGTCGGCACGAGCACCGTAGCGTGCTGCGCCAGACCATACGAGACATCGGTCAACTGTGTGGGATATTCCGGGTCGTATTCGTGGACGATGACAGTACTACCGGGCGCCACCAACGCCAGATAATCTCCTTCCTGGTTGAGTTCGAAGTTGGTGTGATAGTAACCGGCAGGGTCAAGATACGGGTAATTAAGCGGGTTTTCATCATACGTCTTTCCCGAGGCAAACACGATAAGAAACTCACCGGGCTCAATCTGGAGACCGTCCGGAAATTGCCATAATGTCAGATTGGCATCATTATCGGTCAGATACCAGCCATCCAGATTGACAGTTATGTCCATTGGATTATAAATCTCAATCCAGTCAGAAGATTTTTCATCTCCATCCAGCAGTGTATTGCTGTTTCCGGCCATAAACTCGCTGATGACCACGTAAGCTTCTTTTGCCCGCCAGTTTTTTGCCAACACCGCCAAGTCACCCATATTTACCCCATCGACGCCATCCAGCTCAGCTTCGCAACCAGAGACCAGACAGATTGGGTCCAACCACTGCCAGGCAAACTCCCGCAGGTCTTTGTAATCAATAATGTAGTCCTCATACAAATCACCTATGATGTAAGAGTAGACATCCGTTGAAACGGCCAAAAATGCTGTCAATACTAATGACAGCAATGTGATTTTCACAAACTTCGGCATCCTTAACTCCTTCCCAAGTAATGTTTTTGTAAGGCCACTGACCGCTTTTTTATCTCCCTTGGAGTCTATTTTGCTTCAAACTATGGTTACGCAAGCAAAGTTACGGTCTTTTGTACCTACTTTCAAAAAGATAAACTTTGTCCCGCTAAAGTGGGGACGAGTTTCCTGAAACTTGCGGGCCTCAAAGTCATTATTCTTTATAGCATTAATTTACTTCATTATAGCATATTAAGTAGGCAAAATCAAGCCTTCTTTGCTATAAATAGAGAAAACGACACCATTTATCGGTCTATAATTTAATTCGAAATGCATCTTAATGGATTTGTTTAACATCGGATTTTCGATGTCCCTTCTATATATGTTTCCAGTGTATCACCAAGGTTTAGCCGGCATGAAACCTGTATTGCTGCTCAAGGATGCACTTAAAAGCAATCAGGTCAAGTACTTATATGTAATTTATAACTTTTAAGCCATCAGCTCAGGTTTCGGGTCCCAGCACCCCTGTTAGGTCCACCGACCGGAATAAACAACGTGACTTTCTAAAAAACTGCTGTTTGACTGTAGAGTCAGCCTGCATTAGAATGGCGGCGTTTCAATTTTTTTAATCCGTCTGGCGACAGGCAAAGAAAGAATTATGAATTCGTAATGTGTAAGTAGGAGCGTATTGATCGGTTAATACTTTTTGAAAAGGAGAACACAATGGAGTGGCATTTGTATTTCAAGTTAAGCGCAATGATGTTCCTGGAGTATGCTATTTGGGGAGCCTGGGCGCCGGTTCTGGCGGCCCGCCTTTTGGGGCCGTTGAAGATGAGCGGCAAACAGACCGGATGGATCTATGCGACACTGCCCCTGGCCTGCATCATATTCCCACTGATTGCCGGCTGGCTTGCCGACCAGTATGTGAGCACGGAGAAGCTGCTTCTGATGACACATTTGATTGGGGCCATGCTGCTGTTCACCGCTGCCCGGAAGGATACTTTCAAAAGTCTCTTTGTTGTTATGCTTTTATACTCTATTTGTTTCGCAGCTTCGCTGCCACTCGTGAACTCTTTGATGTTTCACCAGTTAGGTAAAGTCTTTTCCGACGACAAAGCCGTCGATGCAGCTTCGGCTAATATATTCATCTGGGCACCCATTGCCTGGGCACTGGTGGGCTATTTTCTGACGGGCTGGCGATGGAAATTCAAAACAGGCCAACAGGGCCGTGACTGTCTTTACCTCGCCGCTATACTCTCTGTGATTATGGCCGTAAGTTGTCTCTTTCTTCCAAACACTCCACCGGCAGAGAAAGGTAATCCCATCATCGAGGCTATCGGGATGCTGGGCGAATTCAATTTTCTACTCTTTATTATCATCTCAATGATTATTGCAGGTTTGATGCAGTTCTACTTCCTTGGTACCGCCCGGTTTATGCAGGACATGGGAATTCCTCCAAAAAACGTACCTGCCTCGATGGCCATCGCACAGGCAGTCCAGGCAATAGCTACTTTTTTCCTGATGATTGCCCTTCTGGAAAGGATTGGCTACAAATGGGAACTGACTGTGGGAGCAGCGTGCTGGCTGCTTATGTACCTCATTTATATACGCACAAAACCGAGATGGCTTATCGTCTGCTCACAATCACTGCATGGTCTTGCCTACGTCTTTTTTATAATCGTGGGCCAGCTCTTCGTAAAAACTGTAGCACCGAAGGAAATTCTCAGCTCGATGCAGGGCCTCATCTTTGCTGTTACAATGGGTGTCGGCCTGTTCTTCGGTACACAGTTTGCCGGCATTGTAATGGATAAATACAGAAAAGAAGAAAAGTTCCAGTGGCGTCAAATTTTTACGATACCGGCCGCGATAGCGTTCGCGAGCATTTTGGTCTTTGTATTGTTCTTCAAAACTTAATAGTATCCGCCTGACCCTAAGGTGAAAATAATCGGTTGTCTTATGTTTTTTGTGACAGAAGCATAAATTACATAATTTCAGCAAATAGACCGGTTTTTGGGGTTGCTATCTATTGCCGGCTAAATCCGCGAACGTTAAATAAATAAGCCCATAAAAAACAGAAAGGAAGTGGATGATGAGAAAATCTTCAATAACAATCATTAAATGCGCAGCCTTAATCTTGTTTGCTGCTGCTCTTTGTACGGCTCAGGGCGCCAAAATAAGAGAAGGGCACGTCATCCCCACAGACAAAAAGCTCTCCAAAGACGCGGTAAAACGTTTTTATGAGCGAGGAAAGCAGCAGACGTATCAAGGTAAGGACCTCGACACAATCGGAATGCCGGTCGGCGGCATCGCCGCGGGCCAGCTATATCTGCGCGGCGATGGAACACTGGCCCTGTGGCAAATCTTTAACAAACACGTTTTTACCGGTTATGGGGCCACTTGCTATACAACATATAGGCCCGACTCACCCGTTGACTCAGGTTTTGCGGTGGTTGTCGAAAGCAACGGCAGAACCATTGCCAAGCCATTGAATCAGGATTTTGGGAAAGTAGAATTCGCCAGCGAATATCCTATTGGTCTTGTCCGCTACCAGGATGACAGCTTTCCCGTGAAAGTAGAGATGGAGGCTTTCTCACCATTCATTCCGCTCAACGCAAAGGACTCGGCCCTTCCCTCAACGCTGTTCCACATTACCGTTGAAAATACTTCCAACAGGGTTTTAGAAGCTGGCGTTTTAAGCTGGCTTGAAAACGCTGTCCTTATGCATTCGGCAAAATCCGTTTTGGCCCAACGCCGTTCTCAAATTATCGGAGAGAAAAATCGAACATTGATTGTCCACACGGCTGAGAAGGCACCTCCACCCGAAGGCGCCCCGTTACCGAGGCCAAAAATCGTCATAGCTGATTTTGAGGCACCCGACTACGGCGACTGGAAAGCCACAGGAGAAGCTTTCGGAGCAGGACCTGCGCACGGCACGCTGCCTGACCAGAATCCTGTCAGCGGCTTTCTCGGAAAGGGCCTCGTGAACACATATCTCGGTAAGGATGTACCTCACGGTACCCTGACCTCACCGCCGTTCAACATCAACCGCAAGTTCATCAACTTCCTCATCGGCGGCGGCAATCATATCGGCCAAACCTGCATCAATCTTATCATCGACGGCAAGGTCGTGCGAACCGCGGTCGGCAAGAGCGACGAAAAGCTCGAATGGTATTTCTGGGATGTGGAAGAATTCCAGGACAGCCAGGCCCAGATTCAGATAGTCGACCAAGCTTCCGGTGGATGGGGACATATCAACATCGACCAGATTGAACTCTCCGACAAGCCGGAAAAGGTCCCCTCCGGCCCCGTGGACAAGCTGCCCGATTATGGTTCGCTGGCATTGGCCTTTGACGGCAAGGTCTTATCGCCTTCCGAGGCCTCTAATCTTCTTGCTTCTGCGAGCGACACATGGGCAAAGAAACTATCCGTGCAGAAAAACATTACTTTCCCCGTGACACAGAGAAAAAATATCGGTTTGGCTACTAACATGGTGAAGCTGGACGCGGGTGCAAAACAGACATTCAAATTCGTCCTTTCCTGGTTCTTCCCTAACCACCAGAACGGCCGCGAGTACGCCAACCGCTTCAAAAGTGCTCCTGAAGTTGCACACTATGTTCTCGACAATCATAAACGACTCGCAGGCGACACCCGTAACTGGCACAAAACCTTTTACGAAGACAGCACACTGCCTCGCTGGCTGCTCTTCCGGCTTCATTCAACCGTGTGCAACCTGGCAACAGGGACATGCCAATGGTGGGGGAACGGCCGATTTTGGGCGTGGGAGGGCGTAGGCTGCTGCGCGGGCACCTGCACACATGTCTGGAATTACGCCCACGCCGTCGCTCGTCTCTTTCCTGAGTTGGAACGCATTGCCAGAGAAATGCAGGATTTCGGCGAGGGCTTTGACAGCCAGAGCGGCCTGGTCGGATTCCGAAGCAACCGTGCTTATGCCGCCGACGGTCAGTGCGGCACAGTCCTCAAGGCCTACCGCGAACACATAATGTCTGCTGATAATACCTTCCTGAAGCGCAACTGGCCCAGCATCAAAAAAGCGCTGGAGTTCTCAATCGTACGCGACGGCAACGACGATGGTCTTATCGAGATTAGCCAGCACAATACCTACGACATCAACTTCGAAGGCGCCAACACCTTCGTCGGTTCACTGTACCTGGCGGCCATTCGGGCCGGCGAAGAGATGGCAAAAGAAATGGGCGATAAGGACTTTGCTAAACGCTGTAGAAAAATTTTCGAAAGCGGCAAACGCCTCACCGTCGAGCGCCTCTGGGACGGCGAATACTTCATACAGGAAGTCGATTTGAAAAAGTACCCGAAACATCAATACGAGAAAGGGTGTCTTTCAGACCAACTCTTCGGTCAGGGGTGGGCTCACCATGTAGGACTTGGCTACATCTATCCACCGGAAAACATTAACAAGGCATTGCAATCAGTCTGGAAATACAACTGGGCACCTGACATCGGGCCTTACAATGTCAACCACAAACCGGAACGCTGGTTTGCAAGGGCGGGCGAGCAGGGCCTGTTTACCTGTACATGGCCCAAGAGCCCGTATATAGCAGAGGGTGTTCGCTATAAGAACGAGATATGGACGGGTATTGAGTATCAGGTCGCCGGCAACATGGTCTGGGAAGATATGCTCGACGAGGCCCTTGCTATCTGCTACGGCATCCAGCAGCGCTACCATCCCGCTAAGCACAATCCGTACAATGAAGTCGAATGCGGTGACCACTACGCGCGAGCGTTCGCCAGTTGGGGCGTTTACACGGCCCTCGCCGGCTTCGAATACCACGGCCCGAAGGGACATCTCGGCTTCGCACCAGGAATAACACCCGAAGATTTTCGCGCTGCCTTTACATGCGCAGAAGGGTGGGGCACATTCTCCCAAAAGCGAAAAGGCAAAACACAACACGAAGAAATAGATATTCGCTGGGGCCGTCTAAGACTGAAATCCCTTGCCTTTGCCATCCCCGAAAATCTACGAAGGGTAAAAGTGAGCATAACAGCGGCAGGCAAACCCATCTTAGTAGATTACGCCCTCAATGATGGACGCCTAAATATCATACTCAAGAAAGATTTAATCCTCTCCGAAGGACAGACGCTGGAAGTGAAAATTACACCTTAATCTGGGATTTCCCATGTACATTTACATTTCACTTAGATACTCTTACGAGCTTTAAGTCTCACAATAACGTAATATCATCCTCAGCCGAGCCAATAAAAGAGACGAAGAGAAACGCTTGCTTCATCGAAAGGTTATCTCAAATCTATTTTGGCAGTCTTTTTTTTCAGGTCCACAGATACCGAGGCGTGGGCGAATTCACGCTGGTAAGTCCAGCCTTTTCGGATAGCCTCGCCCTTCGGTGGTCCCAGCGGCCTATCAAACTCCGGATACCAGTCGAACGTGCCGTATTCACCAAGCCAACCCCAGGTATAGCAGAAATAGCAGTTCGGTCCGGCCCCCACCAAAAAGCAGGCCAGCGGGAAGGTGATGCGCTCTTTAGCCAAACGGTACACTTCATCATGTGGCTTCTTCATCATCTCTTTGTCGCTCCACCACGTAAAGCCCGGCCACGCCTTGAAGATGATGATTTTGCCGTCTTGAGCCGCCTTGCGCATTACCTCAATAGTGTTGGCCATATATTCCTTGATTTGTTGCCTGATGTCCGCAGCACGGTCAAAGTCATCAACCATCGCACCATCGGTCACCGGCAAATATTGCTCACCCAGCGGGATGTGTTTCTCGTCATGGCCATGAAGCGGGTTGAAGATGATAAGCTTGTCAGAACCCATCTTCTCTTTCGCATCTTTCAACATGGCAAACACCCCCTTATCCATAACGGCCGCTTTCTCCTGGCCTAAATCACGACTCCAGGGACCGTTGGGTCTGCCCGCGGTTGCTCCATCTACAAAGATACCGTCGCAAGAATATTCATGCACAGCTTGGGCTGCCACATCGGACCACCAGTCGCGCACGTCCTGGCGGGTAACATCAAAATACCGGCGTTTTCTTTTGCCCTTAACAAAATTAATATATTCTCCTGGATAGATGTCGTTAGAAAATTTCCATTGCCCCTTCGGCATGTCGCTGGCCCAATAGAACAACACCTTTGCCTTTGGGTTGCGTTTCTTGATGGCGCGAGCCGCCGCCGCGATCTTTGGTTCAACGCTGCCATGCGTGACCCTGCCGCCGGTGAACGTGATTAAATTGAAATGGTCCGCCAGAAAATTGTATTGATCCGGCTCAAGCCCATCGCCAATACCAAGGTGCGCGTACAACGGCACATGGTCCCAAGTAAAAGCCGGGAACCCATCGCTGGCGTGAACTGTAGCCAGTGCAGACAACAACAGTGAGACCTGAAGCACAAGTGTAGTCCTCATAAACTATTCTCCTTGTATTGATACCACCCAACAGAATTGTTTAAGTGGCGATATGGATGCGTGGTAACTCTCCATATCGCTGCAAGTATGCTGTAATCTCTGTTTTGCGGTCTATATAGATACCTTGGGTACTTGTTCGAGACCTCAAAATCGTGAGAATCCAGGTTCTCCAAATCATAACAGCAAAACTGCCTTAAACAGTATCCAAAATCCCTATACTATCAAAATTCTGCTTCTTTGTCACGGTTTACTTGGGAAATCCGGGTTAATATATAACAAAAACAGCTTCTAATTGGAAAAGTACAAGACAGTATTTTGTGCGTACAATTCAGAAAATGTCTAGTGTGTTTTAGCAAGATTAACAACACACCGTAGGACATGCATGATATATTTGTAGACGGGAAATCACCTAACAACAACACAACGCGTTTGCCTTTGATCTCGTATCAGCAGTTTTTCATCGACCAGGGCAAGCGGTCCCCAGCATTCGTCGTTACTTCGCTTTGACGTCGTAGCAGAACAGTATATCCTGGTCGCGCACGTATAATTTGCCATTGGCAATGACCGGGTGCGGCCAAGCGGGCTGTTCGCTGCGGTCGGGCTGGTCGAAGCGCCCATGCTCGATGTACTCCTTCGGGCTCGGCTCGATCAGTACCATGGTACCATTCTCCATGCGATAGTACAGTCGGCCATCCGCCAGGGCCACCGAGCCCTTCGCGCGACGGCCTGCGCTCTCGCTCTCACGCTGGTCCCACATGACTTTGCCGGTCTTAAAGTCGAGACAAACCAGCGCGCCGCCTTCATTGCCGCCGCTGGCGCCATAGAGGTAACCATCAAGAAGGATCATGCCGCCGTGGTGGTTCTGCATGTCGGTGGTGGAATAGACTTCCTCGGCCTTGACGCCGCCGTTGGCATCCTTGCTCAGCTTCACCAACCCACCGCCCGCACCGTAGGCTGAGGAGGCGAATACCATGCCATCGTGAAATAGCGGCGTGGAGCAGTTAATAGCCATGCGGTTGGCGGGTTTGTCATATCGCCAGAGAAACTTACCATCGGACGCCGCGATCCCGACGAGCGTCCTGCCGGTGAGCTGCACGTACTGGCGCTGACCGTCGAAGTCGATTGCGATGGCCGAGGCGTAGGCCGCTCCAGAACCGCCGAAACCACCCCGACCACGGCCGAAACCGCCCCGACGGCCGCCACCAAAACCACCGGAACTACCGCCGGATTCGCCAGCGGGACTGTCGGGCACCTTGCTCTTCCAGATCGTCTTGCCGGTCATCTTGTCGAAGGCCAACAGCATCGCGTCTTCGCCGCCGGGAGTGCAGATGAGCTTATCGCCATCAATGAGTGGCGATTCACGGTAACTCCAGGTTGGTATGCGCCCTCCAAAATCATTCGTCAGGCTGTGTTGCCAAATGATCTTGCCGTCTCGGACCTGCAAACAAGCCAAATCGCCGCCCAAGCCCTCGACATAGAGCCGTTCACCATCGACCGTCGGCGTGCACGCCGGCCCCTCTTTTCCCTGCGACGCTCGCTGAGCGAAAGCCGGCCCAAGACGCGTCACCCAAAGTTCCTTGCCATCCGTCTCGGACAGGGCCCAAACTACTTCGTCGTCACCGCGATTGCCCATGCCGAAGATCCGCCCGGCGGCAATCGAGGGAGCGCTGTAGCCGCCGCCGAGTCCCGCGATCTTCCAGGCGAGCGGTGGGCCATCTTTCGGCCATTCCTTGAGCAGGCCGGTATCCGCGGACTTGCCGTCACGGTTTTGACAGCGCCATTGCGGCCAATCCGCACCCAAACTGCTGCCGGTCGTTATCATTAAAATTGCCGCTATCAACATTACTTTAGTCTTCATGTTCTTCACTCCTGACATCATTTATTGAATTGCTGTAGAAAATTCGTAACTTCTTTCAAGATAAGGATACTCCCTGCGGAACAACAAACTCTGCCCCACACTATGTGTAACCTTCCAAGTGTGAGGACGTTTTGAGAATCCGTTTTATTTCATAGTTAAATCAAGTTTTTACCATTTTATTTGAGGGGTATACTTCAGGAAGTAAGCTCTATTCTGATAAATTTTACTTCTTTTGCACGAATTCATAGTGGAAATGCGGATCTACAGATCGTTGCGTTGACTACTTCCGGGTTATACCCGGCCGCGGGAAATTTTTGGCATCATCGTCCAGCACCAATACCCAATCGTTGCCGCGGGCCGTCTTGCCCGGCGGGTCAAACTCCCATGTACCGCTGTTGGCAAATGCCCCTGCCGATATGGCTCCCCCTGTCCGTGGATCAAACCACCACGTAATGACCTTATCGCCGGATATCTTTCCCAATTCTACCTTAACGCTCTGGCCGTAAGGCAGGTATAAAAAGGCATAATCCTTCCCTCGCGTCGCCTGAATATGTTGGCCTCCGGTTCCTGCATCACCTGAAATAAGCGACTGGTCAGGGACACGATCCGGAAAAGGGCGTGACTCTAAAAGGTTTCGAACGTGCATCATGTCCCATGCACCCGGCAAATCCAGGACGTCATACCAGTAATTGCGTGCCGAAGATATAGGCCCACGCCCGGGTGCAAACATCTGCCAGATATCGTGGCAACCATAGGTATGACCGAAGCCTCCGGCAAAAAGTGACCAGTAAGCTGCCTGCCGAACGTCAAAGTCAGTAAACCAGCCGTTCTTAGGCTTCCAGTTGACTGGATGGTCTTCATATCGCGGCTCCCCATCCAAACACGGTTTCGCCGGCTTTCGGTTATAATCAGCCGACACCCTCCTGTAATTATCGTTATCGAATTTACCATGACCGGATTGCAGCATATTAAAATCCAGCCACTCATCGTTATGGAACCATTCCGCCGAGGAACGTCCCCCCTGAGGATGATACGTCATAAGATGTCTGCCCTTATCACCTTCTCTGATTCCCTTCGCCATCGCCCGCCAGATATTCTCGGCGTTGTCCGCCACTCTGTCCCCGCCGAGTATCCAGATGATGTTCGGCTTGTCCTTATAACGGGCACCAAGGAATCTGCCGTAAGTCTGAGCGGCCGAAAGATTGTCATTCGTAAAAATAACAGGCCCTTTGCCCCAGGCCTTTGTCACCTTGTCACCCCACGTTGGAAGCATACCGACATATATTCCCTTTTCTTCAGCCGTGTTGACAATATAGTCCACATGTTTGAAATATGCCTCATTCGGTTTTGTTGGATCATTATCTATCAACGGCCTGTCACCATTTGCATTAGGAGTGTTTAACCCATCCAGCTCCGCAAGGACCACCGCCTGAATGACCGTGAATCCCTTTTGACGTCGGTTTTCGAGATACCTCTGTGCTTCCTTACGGTTAAGCCGGTGAAAAAGCTCCCACGCCGTATCACCCAAATAAAAGAAAGGCGTTCCGTCCTCGTGGACAACAAATCTCTTGTTGCCGGAAACCTTCAAGTCCCCATGGCTGAAATCAACCGATGGCCCCGAACGCGGCTTTTCTGCAGCCAATACAGACACACTCAGTATCAATATCAACCCGGCAAAAATCATTTTCCTGTATATAAAGCTGTTTAACGCCAGTTTTGCTTTTAGCCTCATTATTCTCTCCATAATTAAGAAACCACCATTTTACATCCGTCGGGGCTTGAATCTCCAATTGTATGCGCCGTGTACTGAACCAAACAACCACACCGGCACTCTGTGTAATATAACACAGCTCATTGTTCAGCGTCAAATTATACTTTCGTTTTCCTACAAAAGTGGTATAAAAGATGCCTCGGAGAAATAGGAACAAGACGTTAAAGCCGCTCCGGGACGCTGTCAAATTATCGGGTTGTAATAAGCTGGAGGTAAATTATGAAAGACAAAACTAAAATCGCCACGGTACTGTTTATGTTTGTTCTGACCTCATCTGTATATTCTGCACAAGAGATAGGATTAACCGCACTAACCGGTATGGAGCGGATAGGACAAGACCAGGAATTGTACGGAGCAGCTAAAGTAGAAATTAAATCCGCAAAAAACGAAGTCGAGTCCTTTCAGGTAGTCGTTGCCGCTCCGAAGGAAAACATCAAAGTTGTGAACGTGGAGATTTCCGACCTCATCGCAAAAGACGGCTCAAAGATTGGTAAAGAACATATCAAGCTTTTCAGGGCCGAATATGTCCGAGTAAGAAGGTCCACTCCGAGGGCTGAGCTCCCTCCCGGTTTATACCCCGACCCTCTTGTCCCCTTTATAAATCCTCTGACCGGCAAACCGATAGAGCCGCGCCGCCAGTTCAGTAAAAGGTGGGGCGAACCTGTCACTACAGTAGGCCATGAAATGTATGCCGTCCCCTTCGAGCTCTTCAAGGGACAGAACCAGCCTATATGGGTGGATGTTCATGTTCCTAAAGATGTTCCAGCCGGCCTTTACGAAGGGAAATTTATCGCCACCGCAGCGGGCAATATATCCGCCCAAATCCCTGTGGCACTCACCGTATGGGATTTCACTCTCCCGGATGGCCCTACCCATAAAAACCACTTCGGCGGTTTATACAACATCTCCCGATACTTCGATGTAAAGCGTAATTCAGAAGAATTCGAACAAATTGAGATGCGCTACTGCCGGGCGATGGCTGACAATCGTATAAATCCTCCAATTCCACGCCGTCTCCTGCCCGAAGTCAAAAATGACGGTTCCTTAAACATCATTCCAGAGAGACATAATGCACTGAAAGAATTTATGGATAAGCTCCACGTGACCGATTTCGAGATTCCGAGAGCACCGTTCTTTTCGCTGCCCCGGTCAACGTCAAACGACGATTACAAAAGGATCCCCCCGGCCGCCCGGGAAAAAGCCATCCGCTACTACCGCCAATTTTACGACTACCTGAAGAAAAACGGCTGGGAAAAACGCGCATATATATACATGCTGGATGAGCCGAACCTTCGGGAAAACTACGAACAGGTTATTGTACTCGGCCAACTTGTTCACGAAGCGGTCCCCGAATTGAAATGTCTCGTCGTCGAACAGACCTACACTCAGGACCCTCGCTGGCCCGACATCGACCCCGCTGTGGATATATGGTGTCCCCTGTGGAGCTTTATTGATGAAAAAACAATTAACAAAAAAATTGCACACGGTGACGAGGTCTGGTCTTATACCGCTCTGGTTCAAAGGGCGCCTCGATACCATCCCGAATACGACAAAGTCAAAGGCCTTGACCCGCCATACTGGCATATTGACCGCCCGTTAACGGTTTACCGCGTCCCAACATGGATTAACCGGCGATATAATATTACAGGCCTGTTATACTGGACGACAATTACCACAGTCATAGAACCATGGTTGAATCCCGCATTTTCACATTATGGAATACATTTTAACGGCGGCGGTTTCTTATTTTACCCGGGAACTCCCTGCGGCATCGATGGCCCTGTCGCCAGTATGCGCCTAAAGAACCTCCGGGACGGCATGGAAGACTATGAATATTTCGCTATACTTGAAAAGCTGGCAGGTAAAGACTCTGTCGCAAAGATTGTGAATACCGTTGCACCGACCTGGTGGAATTTTTCCAAAGAACCCGGCAAATTCCTCGCCGCCCGTGAAAAGCTGGCTGAGGAAATTATGAAGCGAAAAAAGTAAGGCAAAAACTAATTTATATAGACTTCCCAAATACACCTGATAAGGAGAATTACAATGTATCAAAATATCCCTTACAAAAAAACGCTGATGCTAAGTTGTATGTTACTCTTATGTTTGCTCGGTAATGTTTGTTCAAGTGCCCGTGGAACCTTTCAAGGCCCACTGCGTGTCCATCCCGACAATCCACGCTACTTTACCGATGGAAGGGGCAGCGTCATCTATTTGACCGGCTCCCACACCTGGTCAAACCTCGTCGACATTGGCCCAAAAGACCCGCCGCCGCAATTCGATTTTACCGCCTGCCTGGATTGGATGCAGAAATTGAACCACAACTTCATACGCATGTGGACCTGGGAGCCAGTCACCTGGAATACGAAGGCAAACAGGGAAAACAAGCTCCACACAGCCGCTCCCCAACCCTGGTCCCGTGCTGGCCCCGGCAAGGCCACGGACGGCAAACCAAAGTTCGACCTCAAAAAGTTCAATCCAATCTACTTCGACCGATTGCACCGTCGAATCTCAGCCGCCGGCGACCGTGGGATTTACGTATCCGTAATGCTCTTCGAAGGCTGGGCGATGCAGTTCTCACAAGGAGCGTGGGAGGGACATCCCTTTAACCCAAAAAATAACATAAACGGTATCGATGGAGACACAAACAAAGACGGTAAAGGTCTCGAAATCCACACTCTGAGCAACCCGGACGTCACCGCTCTGCAGGAAGCCTACGTTCGAAAAGTAATCGACACGGTCAATAAGTTTGATAACGTACTGTATGAGATATCGAATGAAAATCATCCGCCGTCGACCGAGTGGCAATATCACATGATTCGCTACATCAAGAGATATGAAAAGAAAAAACCAAAACAGCATCCGGTCGGAATGACGTTCCAGTATCGCGGCGGAAAGAATGAGACCTTGTTCAAAAGTCCGGCCGACTGGATTTCACCAAATCCCGAAGGCGGCTATCAGGACAATCCGCCGGCCGCCGATGGTCGAAAAATTATACTAAACGATACCGACCACCTCTGGGGAATCGGCGGAAACCAGGCATGGGTATGGAAAAGCTTTCTCCGTGGCTACAATCCAATTTTTATGGACCCATACGATGGCATAGTACTCGGGAACAAACTTGACTCCAAATGGGACCCCATCCGCCGAAGCATGGGCTACACACGCAGCTACGCCGAGAAAATGAATCTGACCGCAATGCGTCCGCGAAATAATCTTACCTCGACAAAATACTGTCTCGCAAATCCCGGAGCCGAATATCTTGTCTATAATCCTGCTGAGGATAATCCTGCCGTCACCATAAACCTAAAGGCTGGTACATACAAATACGAATGGTTCAATCCCGATAACGGCAAGATCGCATCCAAAGACACAATAAAGACAGAAGATGGGGATAAGAACTTTGAGGCACCTTTTAAGGGCGATGCAGTGCTCTACCTTAAAGCAAAACACAGTACCACCCGAAGTAAAAAGTCAGATAGCGCTGTTAACTCCATTCGTAAATTATCAGTTACGAAATGGCTGAGGATAGACATGCTACAGCTACGGTAAGTCATTGACATCGCATTACTCTGGACAGTACCTTATAAAAGGTAACAAAAGCAGGAAAGGAGCTCACTGTATGGCTGAACAGAAAGCAATGAACCGACGTGATTTTTTTATGGCGGCGGCAGTGGCGGCTGCAGGCGCTAAGCTTGCGTTGAAAAGTTTGCCTGCAAGCGCTCAGGACAAGGGCGAGCGGCCGGCTCAAGCCGGTGATGTTACGGTTCTCAACCCGCAAAACCGTGTGCCGGTCAGTCTTATTATCGACGATTCGACCTGCCTCGTGAACATGGCACATTTCGGCATCCCGCAATTTGCCGAAGTTTTTCCCGACAGTTACAAACAGGACTGGAAAAAGCTGCCGCGTGAGATACCGGACGCGTTTGTGCGTAAGTTTGGACAATGGTGTCGTGAGCACAAAGTAAAGGGCAAATACACCATTGTACCTTACCCGGCATTAGTAGGCTGGCTCGACTGTAATTTGCCAGGCTGGTCGAAAAAGGAGCTCGATGAAAGCATCAAATTAGTGCGGGAGTTTATGATGCCGGATTGGGACATCCATCCCGAAATGGTCTCTCATACGCGGGTCATCGACACAAAGACCGGCCGTCCCTATCCCGAAGGAAGCGAGCGATTTATGGAAAACTGGGGCTGGAGCCAGGATAAATCTGTTGATGAGCTGGCGGACTATATGGCTTACGCCCTTCGAATCCTCAAAAACGTCGGCCTCGACTGCGAGGGCATCACCACCCCCGGCGGTTTCGGCAACCAGAACCGTGACAACCTTGCCAAAGCCACACTCGAATCCTGCCGCGACGTATTCAAAGCCGAAATTCCTCACTACTTCCGCCATCTGTTTACCGACGACCGCAGCGTCGCTCCGCGCGTCGAGTATGCCTCCGAACTGACAGGCTCAAATCCAAAATGCGTTGTGTCCATCATCGGCTGCACCGGCGACTGGTTCGGCGGCTGGGACGGCCTGAATCCCGGCTCAGTCAACAAGTTCATCACAGAAGACCTCAAATCAGGCCGTCTGCCACAGGTCATCGAAAAAGGTGAGCCAGCCATACTCGTCTGCCACTGGCCCGGAATCTATTTCAACGGAGAGGAAATAGGATTTAACATTTTCAAAGAAGTGGTCCGGCGAATTCATGCACGCTACGACAATTTACTCTGGATGAAACTTTCTGAAATCTCCCGCTATTGGGCCGCAAAGGAGCTGACCCAAATCGACAAGCAGGGCACCCGTGTAATATTCAACGCACCGTTTGCCACAACGCGATTCACTGTGCGAATTAAGACCAATTCGTCAAATGTCCCTAAGCTCATTGTCAATGGAAATCCCGTTCAATTGCGACGAGTGAATCAACTGCTGCGGCTTGAAAGCCAAACGTGGCACGTGGATGGCCGTAATGTGACGGTTTGTTTTGACTTGCCGAAAGGTAAATCAACGCTGGGAGTCTGAAAAGAAACCTTTGGCAGAGGCATTTTTCCTCGATTTTCTTTTCGGGATAGAAAAATTCGCTCAGGCGGAGCCATAAGCTCGCTTAACTTCATCAGCTATAATCTTCAGGCCCGCTGAAACTATTTTTTTGCCCTGTGAGTAATTTATACGGATACATTCGTGTTTGTGCTTCCATTCGGCCTTAAGACCCGGGAAAAAATAATGGCCTGGGACAACCAGAACTCCTCTTTTTTTGAGCCGTTCATAAAGCTCATGGTCTGTAATAGGCAGTCCTCTGAACCACAGCCACAAGAAAAACGTGCCTTCCGGCTTGTGAATGTGAAAATCCACACCCTCCAGCTCCTCCAAAAGCTGCTTCACAGCCTCGTCTGCCTTTTTCTCATAGAAAGGCCTAATAACGTCCCGACTCAGGCGGATGATTTCGCCGCTGCGGACAAGGTTAGTCGTTATGGCAGCCCCCATACTGCCCGGGGCAAGGTTCATAACAGCATTGAACTGCGAGACCATAGCGATAATTTCCTCGTTTGCGATGACAATGCCCGTACGTGTGGCAGGCAGCCCAAGTTTGGAAAGGCTCATACATACAATCGTGTGTTGATTCCAGAGTGGTTTAGCTTTGGTAAAGATGATATTTGGAAACGGCGTACCATAGGCATTATCAATAATCAACGGAATATCATTTGCCAAGGCAAGGTCGCTAAGTTTTTCTATTTCGGAGTCCGTAAGAACATTGCCGGTGGGATTGGTAGGCCTCGAAACACAAACAGCGCCAATCTCATCGGTGACATTTATCCGGTCAAAGTCAACATGGTATTTAAAGATATGCTCTTCGATATGCTCGATTTCA
>Ga0209636_10002595_pt1 | contig 18470 bp, 15 predicted proteins | sample DeeMarSWOR152_54_FD_187464 | JGI IMG/M metagenome (GOLD analysis project Ga0209636, IMG submission 187464) | Marine sediment microbial communities from White Oak River estuary, North Carolina - WOR-1-52-54 (SPAdes) (version 2) | ecosystem: Environmental > Aquatic > Marine > Intertidal zone >... | reverse complement strand
CGGGTATAAGTTGGCCCTTGTGACCGGGGGATTTCAGTTCTTCGCCGACCATCTTAAGGATCGCCTTGAGTTGGATTATGCCTTCGGTAACCAGCTGGAGATAAAGGGAAGCTCCCTTACCGGGAGAATAAAAGGAGATGTGATCGATGCTGCGCAGAAGGCCAAGCTCTTGAATTGGATTGCCGATCGGGAGGGGATCCTTCTCGATCAGGCCGTTGCCATCGGCGACGGTGCCAACGATGCCCTCATGCTCGGCCAAGCGGGACTGGGTATTGCATACAACGCCCGAAAAGCCCTCAACAGGGTGGCCACCGGAAATATCGCCCACAGCCGGATGAAAAACATTCTCTATATCCTGGGGGTCACCGAATCGGACATCGATAAGCTCATCTGATTACCCTAGAGTTGCCTCTCAGGCTGCGCCCCCGGCCCTTCCTCCACGAGGATACCCTCCTCCTCGTCCGCCTCTTCCATCTCGCTCTGAATGAAGGAATAGAGGTTTCTCTCCCTTGGGGCGCCTTCGATGCTTTTAAAGTAGACGACGCTCCTGCTGAAGGGTATCTCGATGCCCTCCCTTTCGAAGGCATCCCTGATCAACAGCCGTATCTGCCGTTGTGCTCGCCACTGTTTTAACGGCTTAACCTTACAGGCGATCCGAATGACGCAGCTCGACTGGTCGAAGGTGATGATGCCCGTTACCGTGGGCTTGTCGAGGGTGATGTCCTGATGGTCCTGGTACCACTGTTGCCCCACTTCCTTGAGCACCTCCAGGGCCTTCCGGACATCCTGCTCGTAGGCCACCCCCACCTTGACGATGGCCCGCATATACTCCCGGCTGTAATTGGCGAAGTTCTCCAATTTCCCGTTGGGTATAACCCAGAGCTGCCCGTTGTAGCGACGCACTTGGACAACCCGCAATCCCACGCTGACGATCCTTCCCCGCACCTTACCGACCTTGATGTAGTCCCCAACGCGCACCAGGCCTTCGAACATGAGGAAGAACCCCGCAATAACATCGGCGATGAGGTTCCGCGCCCCAAACCCTATGGCCAAGCCAGCCACTCCGGCACTGGCCAGCAGTGCCTTGAGGGGAACGCCTATGGCGCTTAAGATGAAAAACAATGAGAGAACCATGATAAGCCATTTGGAGACGTTCTCCATCAGGGGAACGGCCGTTTTGGCCCATTTGGCCCTCCCGGCGTATTTGGGGTCATCCTTCTTGGGGGTAAAGAGCGCACGGAAGACCTTGCCGATGAGCCGATTGGCGAACCGGGTTACGAGGAGGATGATGACGACCGTAAAGATGACTTTAGCGACGTGAATGATTCTATCCGGGGCGAAAATCGACCCGACAAAGGCATATAAATCCCTCAGAATGGGCTCAAGCAAATCCATGGGTCACCCTATTGAAATAGTTATCTCGCTCATAGAGTTACTCGTTTACTATACCACATTACATCTCCGTGGACAAATGGCATGCCGCATAATGATCCTCCTCAACCTCGACCATCTCCGGGCTTTCCCGCCGGCAGATCCTGCCACTCGCAGCACATCTCGGAAGATAGATACAGGATTTATCGAAGCCCCGATCCGGTATTTCACGATCCTCCAGCCGAAACCGCTCCCTCTTCGCCCGTGGATCGGGTATGGGAACCGCCGAGAGAAGGGCCTTGGTGTATGGATGGCGAGGGTCATGGATGACCTGTTCGGTTTTACCCAGCTCCACCATTTTCCCCTTGTAAATAACGCCGATCCGATCGCACATATACCGGGCCACCGCCACATCATGGGTGATGAAGAGATAGGTCAGGCCGAGGCGGCTCCGGAGATCCAACAAGAGGTTGAGAATTCCAGCCCTTATGGAGGCGTCCAACATGGATACGGGCTCATCGGCAATGACGAAATCCGGCTCCAAGACCAATGCCCTGGCTATTGCCACCCTCTGCCTCTGGCCACCGCTCAACTCGTGGGGAAATCGAAAGAGGTAATCCCCGGGGGGATAGAGCTCCACGATCTTCAAGGCCTTCCAAACGCGATACTCCCTCTCCTCGAAATCACCTATTGCCTGGACGTCCAAGGGTTCCACTACCGTGTCGTATACCGTCCTCCTCGGGTTGAGGGATTCATAGGGATCCTGGAAAATCATCTGAACCTTCCTCCGGAAGTCCCGTAATTCCCGGCCCTTCAACTGACTGATGTCAACTCCCTCGATGAATATTCGCCCTGCCGTCGCCTCTTCGAGCTTGCTAAGGATTCGACCGCAGGTGGTTTTCCCGCTCCCGCTCTCCCCCACGAGGCCGAAAACCTCACCATTTCTGATGTGAAAATTGACGTCATATACCGCTGTGACGAACTGCGCCGATCTGGAGAAGATATTCCTCTTCAGGGTATAGATCTTCGTGAGACTTTGAACATCAACAAGGATCTCGTCCCTTCCCCCCATTGTCCCTCTTTCCCCTTATGCCGGTTTCACGAAATGACAGGCCACGAAATGGCCCTCCCTTACCTCCAGATACTCCGGCTCTTGGCTTGTGCAGATCCCGTCCCTCCCCGGACACCGGGGATAGAAACGGCAGCCCATGGGAGGGTCGAGGAGATTCGGCGGTTCCCCGGGGATGGGATTGAGCCTCTTCACCTCTCCCTTGATGCTCGGGTACGAGGAGAGCAACGCCTTTGTATACGGATGCAGGGTTTCGTAGAAAAGGGAATCGGTATCGGCGTATTCTACGATTTTTCCGGCATACATAACCCCGGTCTTGCTGCAGGTCTCGGCGATAACCGAAATGTCGTGGGAGATATAGAGCATGGCCATATCCAAACGATCCTGTAGGGCCACGACCTCCTGAATAATCTGGTCCTGCATGATGACATCCAGTGCCGTGGTGGGCTCATCGGCGATAATCAAATCCGGTGAGCAGGCAAGGCTCATGGCGATAATGGCCCTCTGCTTCATCCCCCCGCTGTACTCATGGGGGTACGATTTTCCCCTGCCCGGGTCGAGGCCTACCAACCGGTAGAGCTCTTTCACCCGTTCCCATGCCTCGTCCTCGGACACGTCATCGTGGGCCTGGATGGCCTCGATGATCTGATCCCCAACCCTGACGACGGGGTTCAAGGCGTTCATGGCCGCCTGAAAGACCATGGAAATCTGTTTCCAGCGTATCCCGCGGATCTCCTCATCATCCATGTGGAGGATGTTCTCCCCCTTGAAGAGGACCTCTCCCCCCTTGACTATGGCATTGGAGGGCATGAGCTTCATGATGCTCATTGCCACGGAACTCTTCCCACAACCCGATTCCCCCACGAGGCCCATTGACTCCCCCTTATCCAGGGAAAAGGAGACCTTGTCCACGGCTTGAACCATACCCTTAGCCGTCTCATAGTGCAGCGTGAGATCTCTGATCTCCAGCAGGCTCACACCTCACCTCTGCCTCAGCCTGGGGTTGACCACCTCGTCCAAGGCCCTTCCTATGCAATAGAAGGAAAGGGTGATCAGGGAGATGCAAATCCCCGGGGGTAAGAGCCAATAGGGGGCCTTGAACATATTCCCCGTCTTCCAAACCCACTGCAACATCATCCCCCAGCTCACCGTCCCCGGATCGCCGAACCCCAGGAAGGCCAACGCCGCCTCGACCAGAATGGCCGTGGTTACCCCGAAGGTCATGTAGAGGAAGGAGAGGGGAAGAACATTTGGCCCAATATGGCGAAAAATGATGCGCCCCTTGCTGGCACCGGAAACGATGGCTGCTTGCACATAGGGCCGCTCCCTCAGGGAGAGCGTCTGGGACCGAATGACCCGGGCAACGCTTGCCCACCGCAAAAGGCCGATGATGATCACCAAATTCCACACGCTCAGCCTTCCGATAACCGCGGACAGGATCAAAATCACGAGAAGGCCGGGGAGGACCATGATGATGTCGGCCACCCTCATCAGGATCATATCCACCCTCTTTCCCAGATAACCGGAAATGAGGCCCACCGACGTGCCGATGGCGACGGCCATAAAGGCAGCCGTGATCCCTACCAGGAACGCAATTCTCGCCCCCACCAGCAACTGGCTGAGGATATCCCTCCCGATGAAGTCCGTTCCCAGCCAGTGGCTTTTCGTGGGACCCTGAGTCCCAAGGATATTGGGATCAACACCGGTCATGGGCTCGTACATGGGGTCTATGCTCGGGGGAATATAGGATACCAGGGCCATTGTGGCGAAAATAAGCAACAAAATCAGGCCGAAAAGCCCAAGCTTATTTCTCTTGAAAATTCCCCAATGCCCTTTTACGGCAAGTATCCATCGACCCCACCTCGCGCCGAAGCCGGTTTTAAACGGGCTTCGCCTCAAGTCGTCTAACCACTCCTTATCGCGCTCCCTCTCCACGATTCCTTTCCCCTAGTACTTTATTCGAGGGTCCAAGTAGGCATACAGGATATCCACCACCAGGTTCGCCACCAAGACGAGACCCGCTATGAGGAGGAATGCAATCTGAGCCAGGGGGTAGTCGCTATTGCTCACCGCGAAGACGAGCTCCCTGCCTATCCCGGGCCAGGAAAAGATGGTCTCCGTGATGGCTCCTCCATTGATGGAAAAGGCCAGGCTCAACCCCACGCTGGTCACCACCGGGAGGGCGGCATTCTTTGCGGCGTGTCTCTCCCTGATCTCCCTCTCCGTCAGTCCCTTGGCCCTGGCCGTAACGATATAATCCTCCTTGAGGGTCTCCAGCATGCTGCTCCGCATGATGAGCATAAACCCCCCGAAATGGATGGTGAACAGAACGGAGAGGGGTAAAACCATGTGGTGGATTACATCAAGGGCCTTCCGAAGGATGCCCGTTTCCGGATTGAGCCAGAGCTCCGGGGTGACCATCCCGGTCAAGGGAAACCAGTTCATCCGGTAGGCGAAAACCCAGACCATGAGCAGCGCAATCCAGGGGAGGAACAACGTGTGGGATACCAAACCCACCATGGTAACGGAGGAATCCAGAAAGGATCCCCGCTTCCAGGCGATAACCTTCCCCCACGAGATCCCCGCGAGGGCCGACAGGATGATGGACGTGGTAAAGAGCAGAATGGTATTGGGCAATTTCTCGCCGATGATGTTGATAACGGGCTTTCCGTAGTAGAAGGAGCTGCCGAACTCCCCCTGGAAGAAATTCTTGAGGTAGCAGAAGTACTGATGATAGAGGGGTTTGTCGAGCCCGAACAAGGTCCGTATTGCCTCCACATCCTCGGGGGTCATCTGGGGATCGACGACCATGGAGGCCGGATCCCCCGGCGCCACCCTGAAGAGGATGAAGAGCAACGTCAGGATAATGAAAAAGGTAACGACGATCTGGGTTGCCCGGATGAGGACAAACCTGCCCACGTGCATGAAAATCCCCCGTTTTCACCTCGGGTCATCGTGCCGGCTTTATGAAGAGGAGGGACCAGTGGTTCCCGATGCCATTGAGGTCCTCGTTCCACCCCACGAACCGGTCGATACGAGCGGCCTCGATCTCATACGGGACGTAGAGGGGGATGTAGGGCGCCTCTTCGATGATGAACTTCTCCATCTCGAGGATGAGCTTCCGCCTCTTCTCCTCATCCATGGCCGCCGCGGATTCGTCCGAAACCTTGTCGAACCACTCATTGCGATACCCCATGGGATTCCTCCCATTGGGGCGATCCTCCTTGGAGTGGAAGAAAGTCCGCAGGTAGTCGGGGTCAATGGCCAGATTTCCCCATCCCAGGATAAAGGCGTCGAAATCCCGTCTCACGTTGACCTGCTGGGTAATGCTTCCGAAGGACGAGGGCTTGCAGCAGGCAGGTATGCCTGCCTGTAGAAGCCACTGGTGTATGAGCATTCCGGCCATTGCCCTGTGAGGGTCGTAATCCGCGGGCGGGGTGAGGATATCGAAGGACGGGACTTTCTGCCCGTCGGGCATCTTCAGCCCTTCTCCCCTGACGACGTTGCCCTTGGCATCGATGGGCGGCTTTCCCCACGTATAGCCCGATGCCGTGAGGATCTCATACGCCTTTTTAACCCGTTCCTGTCGGGTCATCCCCTTCCCAAATTTCAGGGTATTGGGATTGTGCCAAAACTGATTGCCCGGGGGGATGATATTGTCCATCCTCTGAGCTTCATTCTGCAGGACCCTCGTTACGATGAAATCCTTATCGATGAGATATGCCAAGGCCTGGCGAAAAACCTTGTCGCTGAACGGCGGTTTTCGCACATTGAAGGCGAGGTAATAGACCCCGCTCTTCTGATTCTTGAAAACCCTTATCCTCTTATCCGCCTCCAAGTCCTTGAGGTACCCTGCCTGTATGCTCGACCAGTAATAGTCGATATCCCCCTTCTTCAAGGCCAGGATAGCGGAATCCATGGAGCCGTAGAACTTGAAGAGAATCCCATCGATAGATGGGCCCACCTTCCTTCCGCCGATCTCCATCCCCGTGGCGAAGAAGTTTTCGTTTCGCTCAATTCGGACATAGGCCCCCCTTGCCCACTTGACGAACTTAAACGCCCCGCAGCTCACGGGCTTTGTTACCTCATGGGCCAGGAGATGCTTCAGGGGGTTTTCCGCCTTCCGCGCCTCGGCCACCACGGGTTCCCACTTCTTCTTCTGGACGAAAAAGGTCATCAAGGTACGGGGCATGAATATGGCCATGGGGCGCTCCAGGACGAACTTCACCCGGTAATCATCCAGGGCCTCGATCTCCTTGACAAAACGCCATGCATACGAGTAGCGGGGGACCCTAAATTCCCGGATGATCCTCCCCGTGAATACCACATCATGGGCGGTGAGGGGGGAACCATCCTCCCATTTCGTCCTCTTGAGGCGGACGATGGCCGTATTGGTGGCCTCATCGTACTCGGGGTAACCCTCGGCCAACCAGGGGATGATCTTATGGGTCTTGGGTTCCCTGGTGTAAAGCGGTTCATAAAATCGATGGACCACCTTCAAGGACCAGCTATCGCTGGCCTTGAAGGGGTTGAGCGTTTTGGGCTCATCCTTCATCCCCACATTGATGACCAATTCGCTGGATGCAGCAAAGGAATTCCCCACAAAAAGCGTGGTGAGGATGAGCAAAAAAAAGAGCAGGTACCGTCTCCCAGAACCTTGCCAAATCCCCATCGTTCACCTCCTCCTCTCTGCCACTTTCGTCTCGATGAAATCGATGACCTTCTCTTCCAGTTTGTCGCCGTTGAGGCGGTTGATTCTCGGAATACCCCCGGGACTGATACAATTGATTTCCACCAGTTTATCGGCGATGAGATCGATCCCCACGAAAAAGAGGCCATCAGCGATCAATTTGTGCCTTATTCTCTCACAGACCTTCCGTTGGCTCTCGGTCACCTCGTGTTTCTCCGCCCTCCCCCCAGCATGGATATTGGCGCGGAACTCCCCATTGCAGGGAATCCGATGCATTGCTCCCAGGATTTCGCCATTGAGCAAGAGTATCCTGATGTCGCCTCCCCCCTCCTCGTGAAGGTATTCCTGGATGATCACGGGGTTTCTCTCCTCGTAGGGCCTTGACAGATTCACATAGTAGTTGATGAGGGAGTTCAAGTTCTCCGGATCCCTGGTGCTCACCTTGATGACCCCCTCCCCCTTAAATCCCGCTGCAGGTTTCATGACCATGTCGCCCCCGAATTCATCGATGATCCTCCTGATGCGCCCGGGATCCCTGGTAATGTGGGTTTCGGGGATGATCTCGGGGAAATTGAGGGTATAGAGCTTGCTGCTGGCGTTGGCCTGACCCTGAACATCGTTGATGATGAAGACGTCGTCCTTGGCGAGTTGAAGGAAGTCAATGGTCTTGAAATTAACCGGTGGATCCTTTCTCAAGAAGAGCACGTCCAACGCGGTGACATCCTCGAAGAAACGCTCCTCCGTCTTCACGCACTGGATGATGGAATCCCAGTAGGTGAGCAAGGGCTGATTCTTTGGGACGGTGATATGCTTCATTCGTGCCCTGATGGTATTACTCCTGATGTAGAGGTCGTGAGCCTCCAGAAAATAGAGATCGTGCCCCCGTTGGTTGCACTCGTACATGAGGTAACTGGTCGTCTCACTCGTCGGGTCAATGGATTCCAAAGGGTCCATTAAAAAGGCAATCTTCATGACTGTTCCCCCCTAACCATTCTAATGGCATAGTTGAGAATGGCCTCCGCGATATCCATCCGAGCTACCTTCTCCAGTTCCCGAAAACCCGGGGAATAATTCACCTCGAGAACCATGGGGCCATCCCTTGATTCCAGCATATCCACTCCCGCAACATCCAACCCCAAGGCCTCTGCCGATCTGATAGCAACCTCCTTGTATTGCATTGAAAGATCGATTCCCGCTCCCACCCCCTTAAGATGAATGTTTGATCTGAAATCCCCTCCTCGGGATTCCCGCACCATGGAGGCCTTAACCTCGCCTCCAACCACCAAAGCCCTGATGTCCCTCCCCCTCGATTCCTCGACGTACTCCTGGAGCAGGGCTGCATCGCCAAACCCTGAGAGGTTGTTCACGACGAATTCAACCGCCTGATGCGATTCCGCCAGCGTTACCCCGGTACCCTGTCTTCCCCTCAGGAGCTTCACGATCACCGGCGGGCCATTCAGATCCCGTACTAATCTTACCAAATTCCGACCATCGGTGACTACAATGGACTTGGGGACAGGAATCCCGCGGGAGGCCAGGACCTGTAAGCACGCGAACTTGTCCCTCGATTTGGCTATGGACTCGTACCCGTTGACCAGGGGAATGTCCAGGAGCTCCACCTGTCTTACCACAGCCATTTCATAGTCCTCGATGGTGGCCCCGATCCTCGGCAAAACAACATCCAGATGAGGAAAAGCCTTCCCCCGGTACGTCATCATCCCCCCATTGTGCCCGACGGCCAAATGACACTTCCAAGGGTCGATGAGCAGAGCCCGATGCCCCATCTTATGGGCCGCTTCGATGAACCTCTTGTTGGGATGATATTGGTGATTTCGGGTCGTCAGGATCCCTATGTCCATCTATGGCCTCGCCTCATCCGATAACACCGTTCCCCCATTACGCGCTATCCCGGGCAGCCTCCCTCACCTTCCTGGTAATATATCGGCTCATCAGGGCGGCCTCCTCCATTCCCATGCCCGATCGGGTCTCGTACCGGTATCCGTAGCGGAGGCCGTGGCTTACCCGGTCCTCTCGGTTGACCTTGGTAATTCCGAACCGCTCAGGGTGGCAATCGATCTCGGTTCCCCCTTCCAGGTTGAAGGGCTGAACAGCAAAACTGGTGTACTTGCTTCGATATTCCATCAAAAACCGCATGGTCTCCAATGCCTCCCTGCGGGTTTCCGTGGGAAAACCGACCATGCACATCAACCGGGTCTCTATGCCCGCCTCGTGGCATTCCTCCACAATCCTCCCTATCTCCTCCACCCTCACCCCTTTCTTCATCAAATCGAGGACCCTCTGATTGTGCGATTCCAAACCGAACATCAATCGCTTGCATCCCCCCCTCGCGAGAAGCCGCAGCAAATCGTTGGTAAGCCTTTTCTCGAAACGAGCAAAACAGCTCCATCCAACCTTAAGCCCGGATCGGGTGATCCGATGTGCCAGGGCGCGGAGAAAAGCCGGTGAACAGGCATCATCCATCAACCGGAAATGTCTACACCCATATTCCCAATGCAGCTTTGCCATATCTTCCACCACAAGGGCCGGATCCCTCTGTTCAAAGGCACCCTTGAAGAGCTCCCGATACGTACAAAAGGTACATCGGTTCCAGTAACAGCCCCTGGAGGTAATGAGGGGAAGCGTAAAGTCCTTGGAAAGATATAAGCCTAACGGAAATCCCATGAAATCGGGTGTCGGCACGGAATTCATGTCAAGGGGCGAGAAAGAAATTGGGTTTCGGTGAAATCGTCCTCCTCTCTTGAAAGCCACGTTGGGGATGCCTTCAAGGGAACCCCCATCCCTAATGGCCTCGATCACCCGGGCCAGGGGGACCTCTCCGTGATGGAGGATCACGCTGTCCACCGCATGCAGCGCTTCCTCTCCGCCGGCAAAGTGATCCGCCATTTTGGTGATGGTTGGACCTCCCACGCAGATATGGACCAGGGGGTTGGCCTCCTTAATCAGGGAGGCAATTCTCAACCCGTGAACCATCTGTGTAGGATAGGCGACGGATAAGCCCACCAAGCCGGGGTTTTCCCCCAAGATCCAAGGGATAAGGCGTTCCCGGTAATAGGGTTCGAACTGATCGCTTCGCCCCTCCATGGCTCCCCGAAGGGTATCTACCAAGGAAGCACGGGACGTCTCCGCTTCAAAACCCTTATAATGGGTGAGGTAGGTCCTCATCAGAATCCTTCGTGCCCACTCCTTCCTTTGCCCCTCCACCCTTGGGTCCGTGAAAGCCTCCTGGAGCACATGGGGATCCATTCCTTTTGATCCCTTTCCGCTTTCCGATGGAGCAGGAATGAGGTGATAAAATGCCTCCAGGTTAACGTCTTTTGCGATGACCTTGTACCCCGCCCTCTTCAGGAAGGCACCGAGGGAGGGAAGGCTCAGGTAGGGATACCTCACATTGCTGATGGGGGGATAGAGAAGCACGACTTTCATAAGGTGAATTCTAAAATGCGGCATTTTCACTTGTCAATGAAGTTTTTATCCTTGGGACTGCCGCGCTTCCCCTCGGGGACCAGCAGGCGTTCACACCGGAAACCTCCGGATACTTTTCCTTGCAAAATGGCTCGAAATCATTATACCTTTACTAAGAAAGGGCGGGAGAAGGTGCGATGCCCAGTGAGGTTATCATCATCGCCATGAACCAGGAGTTCACGGCCGACCAGCACATCAGGGGTAAATTTCGCCGCGCCCTCAGGAGATCCCAACGACATGCACCCAGGATAGAAGGCCTGGATCTCGTTGATATGCAAAGGTCTGTTGAAGCGAATCTGTTGGGATCGCAGCTCACCATTGACCGACACCTGTTCGGGCTCTTGGACCTCGTCAACTATGTCAAAAACGGGCGATCCATCGCTCACATCACCCCCGAAAACGCTGCCCAGCACCTCACCCTGGCAAACACCATCACCCTGAACGGGATTTATCTCTCCCATTTTCTCGCCAAGAGGCACATCGCCTCCCGGGTGATCCTCAATTACTTCGCCGAAAAGGGGAGATTAACCGAGCTCTTGAAAGACGACCCCCTGGCAGTGGCTATCTCATCCACCTTCGTCTCCTTCGACGACATCGCCGAGATCGCACGATTTGTGAAGGGGCATAACCGGGGAATTCCCGTCATCGTGGGAGGAGCCCTCATCAAGAAAGTGATGGATAAGGGCCATGGCCTTAAAGAGCAGACCCTGAAATGGCTGGAGGGATTCAGGGGACTCGTGGACCTCTTCGTTATCGAGAGCGAGGGCGAGCTCACCCTTGTCAAGATCCTCGATGCGCTCGGGAATGGAGGGCCGACCAATGAGATAGAAAACACGGCCTTCTACGACGGATCCAACGGCTTGGCATTCACCCCCCGCAAGCCCGAAAACATCGACTTAGACGAGGAATATGTCCAATGGGACCGCGTTGATCCCGCTCACAGGAGGAGGACCCTTCCCATCAGCACGAGCCGCGGGTGTCAGTATCGATGTCGATTCTGTACCTACAGGAATTTTTTCAAAGGGGTAAAATACAAATCCCTGGAGGTCCTGCAAAGGGAGCTGCAATCCATCCCGCGAGATGGTTCCGTGAGGCATATCCGATTTACCGATGACAACTTCACCGCCTCTGCGAAGAGGCTGAGGCAGGTCTGTCAAATGATGATCGATGAGGATCTCCCCTTCGGCTGGTCCTCCTTTGCCAGACCCGATGCCATAACGGGGGACATTGCAGCCCTCATGAGCCGGTCGGGCTGCGAATTCCTGGAGATGGGAATCGAATCGGGAAACGAGGCAATGCTTCGAAAAATGGGCAAGGGATTTGGCATTGACCAGGTGAAAAGGGCCGTTGACCACTTGAAGGGGCATGATATCGCCGTATCGGGGGCCTTCATCCTCGGATACCCCGGGGAAACAGAGGAAACCATTCAGCAGACCATAGATTTCATTAATCAATCCGGCCTTTCATACTACAGGCTCAACTTCTTCCACTATTCGGGCTCCATGTTGCTGTACAGGGAAAGGGAGGAACACGGCATTATGGGGCTCGGATGGGCCTGGAGGCACAACACCATGGACGCAGCGGAGGCGTCGGCATATTACGGCCACATTCTCGCCAACGTAACCGAGGCCGTAACCGATGGACTGAGCAGTACCTGGGAAACCTACAAGCTCCTGAGGGGAGAAGGCTATCCCCGGAAGACCGTATACGAACTCTTCATGCTCAGCAATCAACTGAATCGGTTGAGGTTGAAAAGAGGTCAGAGCTGGAATCCCCATTCGAGGGAAGCAGAGGGCATCCTCAGGAGACTTGACGCACTGATGGCGGTGAAGGCCCCTTAGGAGAAAGGCCCAATGACCTCACCCGCTCCCTCTTCCCATCCTTCCCCACCTCCCCTTCAATTCACGGAACGCTTCAGGGAATTCGCCGAGTTGAACCCGGAATTGATCAGCGGGTCAATCTCGAGGATCTCCAGGAGATTAGAGGAATGCAATGATTTCAGATACCTCTCCATGCCTAAAGGAACCATTTACCCCTATGCCTCCCCCGCCTTCATTGCCGAAGAAGGGGTTGAAGAGTTGAGGAAGGCAACCCAGCTCATCGTCAACTGCTATGAGGATTTGGCCCAACGGATGAAGGCAGACCCTTCGTTGATGGAGAAGCTCCTACCCGGCTTGGATGAAGTGACCAAGGAGGGATTTCTCAAGGACCACGGATACCAAACATCCATGCCCATCTATCGACTCGATTTGGCCATGACGGACGCGGGGCTCCAGATGATGGAGATCAACACGGGGTGCCCCGGGGGGGAATTGGATGGAGGTCTCATAGGACGCTCCTTCCTGGAGGATGAGCTGCTCAGGGCATTCAGGACGTTCCTGAATGGCTACTACCAATTCTCCTTCCATGATCCCAGGGAAGATTCCCTCGCGAGGCTCTTGGACTGCTACGGCGAGTTCAGGAAAAAAGCGGACCCGGGTTTTCCCGAGAATCCCACCATTGCCCTCATCACCAGCACGGCCCAGGCCTACTACCTCACGCCCGAATGCAGGGGGATCGCCAAATACTATCGGGAAAGAGGCCATCCCGCGACGGTCGGCGATCTCTTCGACCTGAAGCGGAAGAAGGGCAAGATAATGCTCGGGGGAAAACGGGTCCACCTCATCTTCCGAAAATTCTCCACAGAAAGCTTCTTGAGGAGAATGGACCCCCACGGGGGCGATTTCACCATCGAACAGCGGAAAAGGGTTCGAGATCTCTTCGAGGCCTACCTGAATCGCGAGGTCTGTATCGTTAATCCCCCTTTTTCCACGGTGATGCAGGATAAGGGGCTCTTGGCCCATATGAGGGAGGACTATCCTCATCTTCGAGCCCTCATCCCGGAGACGTATGTCTTGGCTCCTGAGGTACTCGCGCGAGAGGGAAGGCTGGCGAGTCGGATAAGGGATGGCGAGGAATTCATCGTAAAGCGGAGGATCTCATACGGGGGGAGGTGGGTCAAACTCGACCCATCCGACATTCGGAGAAGCTTCGATTTCCTGCTTGATGAGGCGCCCTATCGATGGATTGCTCAGCGCAGGGTGGAAATTCCCAAGGGTTTCTTCCTCTATGCCCACAATGCCCGATATGAGATGGGGCAGTACTATTACAACATCAACTCCTTCGGGGCATCCTTTTTCCTCCGGGTCTCCCCCGGAGATCGAAACACCCCCATCAATGCCTCCCAGGGAGGTGCTGCCAGCTCTTTGATCGTCGTGCGACCCGCATCGTGAGCTGTTGCCCTCGATGCGTGCCCCCCTGCGGCGAGGGTTTTCACTTCAACTCGATGGTTAAGATCCTTCTGGCCTCCTCCATGTCCCGGTGAACAACGGACCCCTCTTCGTGATTCAAAACCACGAAGAGGGGACATCGATACCCCTGCCGGGCGAGCCCGATCCCCTCCCCCGGCCTCATCCTTTGCCGCAGCCTGTGGAAGGACTCAAGCTTGCTCACCTCTTCCAGCCCCTTGATACCCTTTAATATCGCCTCGCGCGGCGGGAAGAATTCCAAAACGGCGGTGCTCTGTTCGCACTTGGGAACGAGATCTCCCCCCTTGCCCAAGGAGGTGGAGAAACCCACCTCATCCAGGTCGATGCCGAAGGACAATTTCATCATCTCGGATCGGTAGCCTCCCACCCGGGCTCCTACCTCGAGGATCTTGGGCCCCATGGGGGTATAGACCATATCGATGTGGGCAGCTGAGCTGACCAGCTGCAAGGCCCGAATTCCCTCCTCGGCCACGCGCTCAATGTTCGCTATTTGGGAGGGCTCGAATTGAGCCGGCAGAATCCGAGCGAATACATGGTAGTCCTCGATTCCCACATCTGCCGCCGCCATCAGCTCCACAACGGGCGAATGGTAAACCCGCCCCGCGGGCGACACGAAGGAGTCGATGGAAAGCTCCCTGCCCCGGAGAAACTCCTCCAGCAGCAATCCCCTCTTCAGGATAACTCCATGGCGGTTAGCCGCCTCATCCATGCGGCTCGCGACCATCCGAAGGCTTCCTCCCAAATCACTGAGTCCGTCACAGCGAACAACCAATTGGCTCTTGAACAGGTTCCTGGGCTTGATCATCAGGGGAAATCCGATCCGGAGGGGACGAGGGGAAGAACTCGGGTCCTCGATCAACTGAAATGGCGGTGAGATTGAGGGGTCGTGCTGGATCATTCGTTTTCGCATTAAGTACTTGTCGGTTAACCATTCTGCCTGCTCCAATCCAATTCCTTTCCTTCCTAAGGCCGTATTCAGAATCGCTAACTCCCTTACCCGCTTCTCCCTTCGATTTATGACCGTCAATATCTCATTCCGATACGGCAATCCCCTCACCTTCTCCATCAACCCATCCAAGTTCTCGGGATCGTAATCGATAGTGTAATCGATCTCTTGCCTCCCGTTTAATTGCTCCCCCCTTTCCCGAAGTACGGCGATACGGTACCCCCTCTCCTTGAGAGTCTTGCAAAATCGTTGGATTCCCGTGAATAGGACGATATCCCTCTTCATGCTCGGAAAACCTCAGCGCGACATCGCATCAATGCCCGGAGCGGAGAGGTCGAAGGTCCAAATGGTCATACACCAGATTAATGATCCCCCTCGCCTTGTCACTGAGCTTCGTGGGAGATTCGATGATTTGACAGGGGAACAGGATCCGACAAATCCTGGTCAGTTCATCATGAAAAACAACGATGCTCCCCCTGCGAGGAACACCGTCGGTGAGGATGAACTCATCTTCTTCTCGGAGATCATCATACCGCACGCCCCCCCGCACGAATTCTATGCGGTGCCTTCCTGGGTCGTATCGGTAGACGCCGGATCTCGCGTCTCCGCCTACTCTCAAGGGAACATGGCCCTTGTTGAAGAGGATGATGTGGGCCCCCGTAATTGGCTTTCGGTAAGCCTCGTTCAAGGCGTCAACATCGATCTCGTAATCCACATCCAAGAATTCGAGGATATGAAAGAGATCCATGGGGATTGCACCATTCTGTACGTGCAGCATGGAGAGCATGGGAAAGGCGCCCGTGTACCGGGTGTTGCATTCCACCGGGTACACCTCATTTGCTTCCTCATCAACAATGAGATCGATTCCGAAGATCCCCCGGTATCCTCTTCCCCACATGTACCCGCTCAATTTTTGCGCTATCTTCATAATCCTTTCATGCAGGGAAGGCGAATAGCTTCTGTAGGTCCAATCGTGCCCGCAGAAAAACCCGTTCCCCCGATGGACCTTCAAAACCTCCGGAATATCCATGATCTGAGTTTGAATGCCCGAAATCAAGGCACCGCGTTGCGTTGAACAGACGGCGACGCTGGCCGGAAACCCCTCAGTCAATGTAGTGACGTTTACGGTGTTCACCTGGTACCCCCGATACGATCCATTGGAGATACAGCCGAGGAAATCGCGATAATCCTTCTCCGATCGGATGAAAAAGGTCCCCCTCCCTCCTCCCTTCGTTATATCGGGGAGCTGAAAAACCATATGTCCTCCCAAGCGGGGTGACAAGCCGTGATATCCGCTGCTTATGAGCTCGTCCCGGGAAATCTGTTCCCCCGAGATGACGGGAAGGCCAAGTCGTTGGAGGATCTCTCGAAATCTCCCCTTGTGCCCGAATTCCATTCGTACGCTTGCCGGATTTCCGATGATGTTCCAACCAAATTTCCCGCATACCTCCTCAATCCCCTCGGTGGTCTGATAGACGAAGAGATTGATCCTTCCCCTGAAAGCATTGATGTGCTGTTGCACACGGGGATTCCTCAAGAGGAACGTCGAATCGACGGAATCCTCTGATGATGCATCTTCTTCCGGGTAATCCCTCTGGAGGCTGAAGACGCTGCAATACCTCCCAACCTCATCAAGATCCCTCGAGTCCTTATAGGCAATAATCCGATAGTTATGAAGGAAAAAGGCGGGCATGACACGCATGAAGGCGGAAACGCCCATCCCAAAGAAGAATTCCCCTCGTTCATTGATCAATCGTATGAGATCTTTAAGACGGCTTTCCATGGGAAAGGCAGATCGAAGCCTACTGCCCTAACTCTAATGCCCAATTCCTCGAATTGTCAATGGATATGGATACCGCGATCCGGTGGGCGAAAAAAGAAAAAAGTTAAAGACCCCGGAGATTATCGATGGAGCAGCTATAATGCATATGCTTATGGGAGAGAGGATCTATTGGTTGATGAACATCCGATTTATCGGGAACTATCCCAGGATGAGGCAGAACGGAGGAGGAAATAGAGAGAATTTGTGAGGGGGGTCTTGGGCACGAGGGATGCGATGAGGGGAGAACTGGATCGGAGAGTGATTTACGGGGATGAAGCTTTCATGGAAGAGCTTAAGAAAAAGTATGAAATACAAGAAGTAAGCAGACCAAAAGGAAGGCCGAAGAAGAAACATAAAATGTAAAAAATAGAACCGTCCCTTTTTCGTCCCCTAAGTTCCAAACCCGAGGTTTTTGGAGGCCTTCGCGCCGGCCTCTTTGACGGCGGGAATAATTTCCCTCTTCAATACCTCGTCGGTCATGCGACAGGATGGGCCCGATACCGAGATTCCCCCCACAACGTGCCCCGTGTAGTCCAGGAGGGGAACCCCCACACACCGGACCCCCAAATCGTACTCCTCATTGTCGATGGCATACCCCTGTTTGGCCACCTCTTTCAGGTGTTTGAGAAACGCACCCCTATCAACAATGGTATTGGGCGTAAACCGCTTCATATTGTCCAAGATGCCCAGCTTCGCCAACTCATCCTCAGAGAGAAAGGCGACCTGGACCTTGCCGATGGCCGTGCAGTGAATGGGAAGTCTCCACCCGACCCGATTGAGCACCCTCACCGTTTGGTTCGCCTCCTCCACATTCAGGTAGACCACGGAGTTTTGCCGCACAATCCCTACATACGCCATTTCGTTGCACTTCTCGACGATCGCCCTCAGGAAGGGCTTGGTCTGCCGAACAACGCCCAGCTGCTTTATGAAGGTTTGGCCCAGCTCCAGGCTTTTTACCCCCAGGCGGTAATTCTCGGTGGCCTTATTCTGCTCTATGTATCCCTTCGCCTCGAGGGTTGCCAGGAGCCTGAAAATCTTGTTCTTATGGAGGTTGAGCCTGTTGCTGAGCTCGGTTACCCCGAGTTCGTCCCTGTCCCCTTTGAACTCCTCCAAGAGATTCAATGCATTATCAACGGCCCGAATGGTGTAACTCTCCTTTTCCCGTCTAACCATATCCTCATCCTCAATCCACTATAGCAGTTTAACCCTCTTCATTAGCTATTACAGCGCTTCCCAAGCTTAAATCGGAAAATATAAAAACACATTATACTTCGCATCACCTGCGAATTGAATAAGGAATTATTAGGTACTAAATGGGTAGTATATATCACTATTCTCTCAACGACAATAGATGGGTTCTCAGGTTGGCCTTTCTATTTCTTATGCCCATTTTCCTCCTGACATTCTTCCTGTGAGAATCGACGGTTTGAGTGGACACGTTCAAGAATTCCGCTATCTCTTTTGTGGTTTTCCCATGCTTGACGAGGTTTGCTACCTGCATCTCGGCGGGAGTCAAATGCAAAAAGAGGGAAGACAACCTTCGTGAAAATGGCGATGTGATGTCCCTTAGATTTGATTCCAGAATTTCCACACACGCCCCTTGTCTTTCATCCAAGCCGGTCTTCTTTAATCTCTCTAAAAACGGCATCACCAGTTCCCTCATGTTGAACAAAACCTTCTCCTCAAGCTCCCTTTTGTCCTCCTCCCTTCTTTTCAGCAAGACCCTCAATGCGGTATTTACCTCCTCAAGATTGCCCGTCTTGATCTCCAATTCCTTCTCC
>Ga0209636_10002594_pt1 | contig 18471 bp, 14 predicted proteins | sample DeeMarSWOR152_54_FD_187464 | JGI IMG/M metagenome (GOLD analysis project Ga0209636, IMG submission 187464) | Marine sediment microbial communities from White Oak River estuary, North Carolina - WOR-1-52-54 (SPAdes) (version 2) | ecosystem: Environmental > Aquatic > Marine > Intertidal zone >... | reverse complement strand
GAAACTTCTCAGAGAAAATGATGTATTTTCGCATGCCATGTTTGTCATCGGCAACAGAAAAGATACGCATGAATCCATAGAAGATTTAAGACAGTTCTCAATAGATATTGAACCAGATTTTGCTATATATACTGCTCTTACACCATTACCTGGAACTATCTACCATGAGACTGCAAAACAAAATGGATGGATAGAGGATACAAACTATTCAAACTATGATATGTCACATGCAATAATGCCTACAGAAACGCTTTCAAGAAAAGAGGTACAGCATGAACTATTGAAATGTTATCAAAGCTTTTACGGTTCTTATGCAAGGAATTTAGCTGGAATATTTTCTAAAAATAAACTTAAAAGAACATTGTATCGTCATATGGCTGGACAGCATGTTTTGAGGAAATTTAGGAGATTGATTTGAAACAGATAAATAACATTTTGTATTATCTTATTCTATCAATTGTTGCAGCGGCTCTATTGTTGATGTTGGCTTTCTTTGGTTCTTCTGATATTAGAAATGTTAGTATTTATGATCTGGTACTTTTTAGTGGAGTATTTATTGTAAGTTGTATATTTGGTATTTCACTAGCGATTCGCCCAGGTTGGTACAGAAGATTTACAAAAGATCAAAACCATAATGCAAAGAGAAAGCAAGGCCATAATATAACAAGGAAACATAAAGGACATCATCCAGACTGTAATCAATTTCAGAATCATACTGTAATAATAAGAAATCGAACAATCTGTGCCGGTTGTCTTGGTCTATCTATAGGTTGTATAATATCGATTTTCTTAATGATTTTCTATGTATTTCTTGCACATGGTAAATTTTCTAACATATTTTACTTTTTTATTTTCCTTGGACTTATAATTATTGGTCTTGTTTATGTGGAAATCATATTTCCTACAAGATATACAATCATTCATATTATTTCTAATGTTTTCCTTGTCGTAGGTTTTCTTCTAATTACTATAAGTATATTTGAAATCACAGGTAAAATGATCTACGGATTAATAAGTATATTACTGTCGTTTCTCTGGTTGGATACGAGAATACAGCTTTCTACTTATCGACATTCTTTGATTTGTAATAAGTGCAATAAAGAATGTAAGATGTACTAAATGCTTTTATTTCTTGATTATTATTCGAATACCTGTAATAATAATTGCTATTGCTAATATCAGACCGATTAGCCACCACCATTCGAAATCAATAAGCCAGCTTGGTAAACGACTTGCTAATTCCGTATTTGGTATAACCAATTCAAAGATAACCCATAGTCCAATGAGTATAACAATAACCCCCCAAAAAAGAGAGGCAAATGGACTGTGCTTTCCAACAGCGCACTCTTCTTCACAACGATCATCGTGTTCTTTTTTACGTTCTTTTACAGAACCAGTTAATGATGAACCACATTTACTGCAAAATTCTGCATCATCTTCGTTTTTCTTACCACATTTGGAACAATATACCATATTTCTGCCTCCAATTACTTGCTCGTAAACTATTTATAATTTATAAAATGAACTAATTAATCATTTTCCAACTGTTACAATAAAGAGAGGTACGAAGTTGTTATTCAATCTTAGAGTCGAGCGAATAGCAGAGGCATCAGTGATAGTAGCTATATTTGCAGAAAGATTCCAAGCAGTTGCTTCCAATAAAACATTATGAGCAGACGCTCCTGCTTCATAATACCATAGCCAGTGAAATCTCTCATCTGATAAATCGTCCCATCGATTTGTTTTTCTGATATCTATGACAGAAATAATTGACAATGGAGCAGAAGCAACATATGGTTGAGATGCCTGAGCGATCTCATCACGTTTATCTTCACTAACAACTTTGAGTAGAAAAGTAATGATTGGAAATCTCCATTTACCATGCATGATTCCATAAATTGGATCATATATACATGGTACATACATACTAATACCAGATTCAGTAACTGCATACATGCGTAATGGATAATACCCATGAGCACTTGGAACCGTTCGATGTCTATCTACAGGGTTTGTTGTAGCAATGCCTTCATCTAATAAATAAGAATAACCATATGAAGCCCAAATTGCTTGTGTTTCCTCCTGCCTTGTCAAGTCTTCGTCCCAGGATGTGCTCTCACTTCTGTTTTGTAAAGCGTTTGTTAAAGATACAGACGAAACTTTTATGCGAGGAAGCAACGATAGCCAAAGTGGTCTATAAACAAATTCATATGGAAATTCTGGATGGCCAAGAGGCATAACAATCTTCCCTTCTTCATTAGAAGGTAGACCAATAACGCTAAGCGGTGACGGTATTTCTGCAGTTACCACAGTTCCCATATCGATGGCATTTGCTGCGAACTGAATATTCTGCCCAATCTCCCCTAATTCAGCACAGGATAGGTTTTCATCACTGCTTTTGTCCTTATCCCAAATTATACCTAGCTGAATTGGTGCCTCATATTGTCCAATGTATCTGTAATTTCCATCTTTATGAAAAACAAGAGAATGATTCAAAGCATCATATTTGTAGACAGCGTCCTCCATTAATACATAGATTTGTCCTGCATGTATGCCGTTGATTGCATGTACGGTTCGGTTTCCGTTATCTGTATAGCCATAGGCTGCCCATAGGATTGTGGAAAGCTCTTCATCAGTAACTGGTTCGTCAGTAAATTCTCGTACCGACATTCTTCGAAATATTGTTCCTTCGACAGTTATATCAATATACATTGGAGGAGGTAATGAATAGATAGTTGGGGGCGTTGATATTATAGTTGGTATAATAGCAGTGATACAAAAGAGAACAGTTAAGATCACAACAAAACTCTTCTTATAAAAACTAAATCTATTCATTTTTCGTATTTCCTCCTGATACGAAAAGCAAATGCATTCTAAATATTAAAATTTTGTGTAAAAAATATTATCAAATTGCCTAAGATTTTTTAAATTGTAATAATATTTATCTTTCAATTTCAAATGAAATATTTACTTCTGTTCTAAATAGGGCAGGTTTGTCGTTTTCGACTTTCACATCCATTTTTGTAATCTCCGCTCTTCTGATTTTTCTCACTGTTTTTGCTGCTTCAATTACAGCATTTTTTGCAGCATCTGAAAAGCTTTTTTCTGATATTCCTACAATATCAATGATCTTATAAATAGTCATCTTACAAATTCACCTCAAATATGAAAAGCTAATTTCAATACTTAATTCTTTTTATTATGGTGTCATGCATATTTAGGCTCTAACTGGTAAATAAATGAAATAACCATAAAATTATTATAGTCAACAATTATATTAAATCTACATATTCTCTTGTTTTAGGGGGAAAAATATGAAAAGAAATAGAAAAGTGGTATATTTTGGGGCTGTTGTTCTGGTGATATCATTGATAACTGCTTCGGCCAGCGTAATCGTTGCAACAAGCGAAAATTTTGAAGAAGGTGTAAAAGTCATAACAATTGACGATACACCAGTTTCTGAGGCGTTAGAACTTACAGGAACAATTGAAAGCACACCATGTAGCGGGGTAAGGGCCATAAGCGTGCAAATCACTGATTCTCCTGAGGATGAGTATGAACCAGCTATTGGTAGAGATATAACTGGAAATTTTCTTCTAGCATATACTTTTGAAGAAGATCCACAGAGCAACCTTGTACCTTGGAGATTTTCTATTGATGATGGTCAAACATGGGATCCAGGACTCACCTATATAATAGAAGGAATTGAATCACACCCTGCAATAGATTATCGTGGTTCTGGAAAGAAATTTACAGGTACGCTACAAGGAGATCCCGTTGAGGGTGATGGTGCAATACAACATACATTCATGTGTGAGGATGTTACAAACACTGATACATACCAAATGACCTATATAGAATGGGCTTCTTCATATCCATACAGTAATCGTCTAATACCAGATATTTGCGGATACGTTTTAGAAGAAAAACCTTGGTGGTATGGAGTAATAGCAGTTGTTGGTACCCGAGGTTCGCCTGGATCAGTCGATATGCCGATATTTAACTATGCAGACTATGAGGCTGAAGGAAGTGGGTGGAGTAGTTACTTTGCCGATTATTCTGGATGTGAAAATGTAGCAATCGATGTAGATAAAACTAATGGCTATTTCTATGCAGCATTTGATTACCTCGACGGCAGTGATTGGGACATCTTACTTAAGCGTGGAGACTGTAATGGTGATGGCGGTAGTCCCGATGAGCATTTATTATGGTTTTCAGACAAGATGATTGGTGGTGTCGAAAACACGAAATATCCTGCTGTCGGTGCTCATCAAGATCAGGTAATCATTCTTACTCAATCAGATGAAGCAGGAACTCAAGATATTGTATGTTATTATTCTTCTGATGCTGGTGACACCTGGGAAAGTAGCGTAGTCGCTGATGATGACCAAAATGACGAATTATATCCAACAATAGTGTCCTATGGAATGTGGGCAACGGCTACATTCATAATGGATGGAGATCTCTATGCCTCATTTACTGAGGATGGCGGGGCAACTTGGAGTGCACCAGAACAAGTAAATGATCAAACTGGAACTGTTGAAAGTGAGTTTCGTAACCAAGACATTACAGCTGGTGGAAATGTTGTCTGGACAGACAACAGAGCAGGTAATTTAGATATCTACCTAGAAAATATTGGAGGTGAACCACCAACCCCAATTCTAGAGATAGGAGAAATTACTGGTGGATTTGGAGTGAGCTCAGTAATAAAGAATACCGGCAACGGCGATGCAACGAATGTAAACTGGACAATAACAGTAACTGGCGGAATACTAGGCTTCATAAATAAAACAGCTACAGGTACAATAGCATCTATTGCTGCCGGTGCAGAGGAAACAATAAAATTAGGAATTTTACTAGGACTTGGTGCTATTGACATAACTGTTACTGCAGAATGCGATGAGGGTGCATCTGCTGATGCGACTGGTACTGGAACGCAGATAATCATCTTCACAAAGGTTAACTAAATCTAACCACAAACCCTCTCTCTTCTTTTTTTAAACCATCATTTGGAAAGTATTATATTAACCTAGAAATATAATATAGGTGCTATGTAACAAATATTTTACATTATGATTTTTAGGAAACATTTAAAGTATTTACGAAAGATTTAAGTTATAGTTATTGATGTTTTCGTTGGGGGTTGTAGAGTTCTCAGGAGATATAAACGGTTTTTTTTCTTTCTCCTCTATATTCCTTTATACCCTCCTCTCACCATCATCATAAATACTCTACATCCCCTTGATAATTAAGCCTATAATTGTTGTGGTGTTTATAATAGTTTATATTTTGACAAAGATTTATAAATAAGTGCGTCTTTGATAAGAAAAATGGTGGAGGATATTCTAATTAGAAAAGTACTAATCTTTGGAGTAATCATTTTATTTTTGGGAATGAGTGTTAATATCTCAACTAGTTACCTGGTTAAACATAATCCAACTTCAATCTTGGATGATAACTGGTACTTTCTACCAGGTTACCCAAATTATGCGCCAAGCGGTCTCCCAGATTTCAACCAGAGACAACAATATGATTGGACATACAATGGACGCTGGACATTTTGTGGTCCAACAGCTCTAGCGAATGTATTGTGGTGGTTTGATTCAAAAAATGCAAATCCAAATGGATCGCCAGGGGACGGTGAGGATACTTGTTCACTGGTGATAGACTATCATGCCCCAGGAAGCCCGAATCCTGGTCCACATTCTGATGATCATAACTTTAACAACGTGAATGATTTACAATCGCCAAATCAAGGAAACAACGCCGGTGAATTAATTGAACGGCTTGCTTGGTATGTTAACTGCAATAATTATAGAAATACATTAATACCTCATATGGGGACCAATGGTCTTGGAATGTGGTGGGGTGCAAAGAAATGGATCCGAGATGCAGGTTTACATAAGCATTATCGAGTTCAACTTCGTTTTAGACCTAGTTTTTTTGAGATTAATAATCGATTACGTAAGAATCAAGGTATACTCTTGCCTTTATACTACTATAGTCCTGGGACAGGAGAAATAACTTATAGACATTGGGTAGCTGTTGCTGGAATAAACTCCGAGGGATACATAGCATTTAGCGATCCCTTTTGGGATATAGAAAATATTCGTGATCCTATAGAATATAATGACGCAAGTATTGTTTCCCACGATATTTGGGAGATAAGCCTTATCACTCCGTCCCCATTGGCAAAGTGGTGGCTTCCTAGTTATCCACCATATAGTGAAAATGGAGCATTAGTAATTTGGGTTATAATAATTTCAGAGAAAGGATAATTAAATATTTGCATCAAATTATTCTATCAATCATTTAAGATTAAGTTTTGAAGACAAATTTTTGAAATAATGTATATGGTTTTATATAGAACTTGATGTTTTATGATTGCATATCAGGGGGAGTAAATGCCAAAGAGTAGTAAAAAACAAATCGTTGATGATGAAAAGAAGGTTATTCGAGAATTGCAGAAAGACTCTAACGAAAGCATTGACAAAATAGCGAAAAAATGTGGTTTTTCCAGGCAAAAAGTGTGGAGAATTGTTAAAAGGCTAGAAAAAGAGCGCGCTATTTGGGGATATACTGCAGTAGTTGATGATGCCAAACTTAACGTAAAAAAGTTTCTTGTACTCATTAAAAGGGTAAATATTCCTGTGACAGAAGAAAAATTGAATAAAGTCATTAATAGAGAATTGGGTAAGGAAGCAGAACAAATCGGGGCTACAATTGATAGTAGTTACTATATCCATGGTTGTTACGACTATTTTATCTGCATTACTGCACCGGGTATAAAACAGGTGAAAAAATTCTGTGAAACACTGAATAAATTATTCAAAGACTATATTTCTGAACTGGAAGTATTAGAAGTTATTTTTCCAGTTCAGAGCGGAGGCATTCAGAATCCAAATCTTAAAGAATTGAAAGAATTGTTCTAAGAGTAATAACTTCTGCAAAATTGTTAGATTACTTTCTTCAATTTCAAAAGCTGCTATTCAAATGATTTTTTGATTCTATCTATGGCGACATCAATGTTTTTTAGGGTAGTTGCATAGGAGAACCTTAGATATCCTTCACCGTTGGGACCAAAAGCTGTACCTGGGAGTGAAGCCACCCCTGCTTTGTAAAGCAAATGATCAGCGCATTCCTTTGAGCTCATGTTGGTACCTTTAATATTGGGAAACGCATAGAAAGCGCCGTTAGGTATCAGACATTTGAAGCCAGGTACTGAATTTAGGCCTTCAACAATCTTATCTCTCTTTTTTTTGAACCTCTTCATCATTATATCAATAAAACTCTGATCTCCCTTCAATGCCTCCACACCAGCCCACTGTGTAAATGCTGCTGTGCACGATACAGAGGTAACCAAAAAATCCTGTAGTCTCTCCGCCATTTTGTGCGGTGCAACCATGTAACCTAGCCTCCAACCTGTCATGGCATAGTATTTGGAAAATCCATCTAAGAGTATGGTTCTTTCTCTAGCTTTATCTCTGGCGGTTGGAGTGAAATGCTTCGTATCATAAGTCATTTTTGAATATATTTCGTCAGATATTATATAGATATCATGCTCCTTAGCCATTTCAGCAATTTCTTCTAATTCAGATTTGGTCATAACCGAACCTGTTGGATTTTGTGGAGAGTTTATTATGATAAGTTTAGTTTTTTTCGTTATCTTATCATTAATGTCATTAGGATTCATACGGAATTCGTTTTCTTCTAATAGAGGAACGAGTACACCTCTTGCACCTAAAAAAGATGTGACTGATCCGTAAGTAGGATAACCAGGATCTTGATAAATTACCTCATCCCCAGGATTGATTATGGCCAGCATTGAAAAGAAAATGCCTGGTTTTAACCCTGGGGCAATAAGAACTTGTTCCAAGTCTGGTCTATAACCTCTACTTTTTTCTACTTCGTCCTGCACTGCTTTTCTGAGTTCTAAAATCCCGATAGATGGAACGTAATGTGTTTTTTTATCTTGAATCGCTCGAATTCCGGCTTGAGCTATGTTTTTAGGAGTTTCCATGTCAGGCTCTCCAATCTCAAAATGGAGAATATTTTTACCCTGTCTTTCAAGTTCTTGTGCTCTTGCTAGCACCTCAAATGCTGCTTCTCCGTATATCCTATACGCTCCTTCACTTAATTTTGCCACGACTCTATCACCATTTTTACAACTTAATTATCTAATTGATTGCTTTTGCATAATTACTCAAGCCAAGTTCTTTCAACTTTGTTTCAGTTGGTTTACCATTCTTATCCCATCCACGAAGAGAGTAGTATTCTTGCAAACATTGTTTAAAACCATCCATGGTCAAAAGTATCCCTTTAGCAGGCCCTTTGCTAAATGGATCTTTGAATAATCTTATTGGCAGATTATCCTTTGATGGGTCAAGACCTTCCTGTAGATTAAACAAACGAATCAGATTCCATATTCGCTCCCCAGTTAATAAATAGTCATCAACAGTGTGATCAAATCCAGAGGCGAGATTCCACATATCAACACAATCTTCTTCTGAAATTGGTGCAAAATCGCAGAGTACAAGCGAAAAGAACGCTGCTCGCTCATCTTGGATTTTTTTAACAAGCTGGGCTTTCTTTTTAAAAGAAAATCTATCATATTCAGGGTTATTAATCTCAGTTGTAACTGTCCAGGCCCTCTGATGACATGCACCTCTGTCTGAAGTTGCATAAGCAAGTCCCATGCCAAAAGCTCCACGCGGATCATAACCTGGTATCTCCAGTCCTTTTACATGAACTGCATACTGTTCTGTGTCTTTTTTTAACTTCTCAGAGGCTGATTTAACACCTTCAGCCAAGATATTTCCAATTTCCCCTTTTCTATGGGCAATATCTTCGACAACTCTAGCAATCTCTGCAGTTTTCCCCCAACCAATAGCATTGCCCTTAAGATCTTTCAAAGTAATAATTCCTCTTTCATATGATTCAATAGCAAATCCAAGCACTCCCCCCAATGAGATAGTATCCATACCAAGTTCGTTACATCTATCATTTAGATAGGCAACATCTTCGATCTTACCAATGCCAAGGTTAGAACCCATAAGTGCTAATGTCTCATATTCTGGCCCAATCAAAGAAACACCTTTGTAGGGACCAGATTTAACAGACGATTTATTCCAACACGCTATGACACAGTTGTAACATGCACCTGAACCATCTACAATTCTTTTTTGCATAGATTCAGCGTTTATATCGTTCCCATGTTCGAAGTATCCTTCCTGATAATTTCTTGTTGGGATAAACCCCCAATCATTAACAGGCTTGACCCAGTAAGGCGTTCCGTATTTTCTTCTTATAGGAATAAAACTATGAGCCTGTATCTTTTTTAAAACATCCTTAGCCTTCTTCTGAAATCCTTCAGGATCGTGTAAAGGCACTTTTTGAGTACCAGACAAGGCAATCGCTTTTAGATTTTTAGATCCCATAACTGCACCAGCTCCTCCTCTTCCAGCGTGCCGATGTCCATCAAATGTTATTGATGAAATCTTGACTAGATTTTCCCCAGCTGGTCCAATTACTGCAGTTTTTATTCTCCCTTCGATCTTTTGAAGCCTATCATGAGTTGCAAGACATTCTTTTCCCCATAATTTAGATGCATCTTTGAATTGTACAGAGCCATCCTTTATTCGTAAATAAGTAGGGGTTCTAGATTTCCCATTTATTATTATAAGGTCCCAACCTGCTTTTTTTAATTCTGCAGCAAAGACTCCACCAAAGTGTGAATCCAAATATAGGCCAGTTAATGGTGATTTAGTAACGACAGTTCCACGACCAGATGTCTGCACCATCGTACCAGTTAGAGGCCCAGTGGTAAACATTAAAATATTTTTAGGTTCTAAAGGATTAGCTCCCTTCTGAAGTCTATCAAAAAGTATTTTAGCTCCAAGTCCTTTTGCTCCAATAAAATCTTCGGCAGCATTTAAATCGGTTTCTTCTTCTGATATTTGCTGAGTTCCAAGATTGATGAGAAGCATTTTTCCCGTGTAACCGCCGCTCACATTCTCACTTCCACAATCATAAGAATCTCAGGTAACATTCCTAACAGCAATCTTGTTACTTGATTTTCGGTTAATTTCAAGAAGATCAATCAAAATTGAAAATCCAGTTTCCCGGCGACCCGCTCCAGGGCCTACAATAGTGATTGGACCAAGTTCATCAGTATAATAAGTCAATGCGTTTATTGCTTCACCAACACCAGCAAGAGGGTCACTGAGGGGTAATAATTCTGGCCAAACCTTTGCCTTAACAGAGCCATTTGGTTGTACCTTAGCACTTCCTATAAGCTTCCACCGCTTTCCTTCAGCCTTCGCTTTTTTAATATCGATCTTTGTAATTTCAGATATGCCTTTTCTTTCTACATCTTCCCAACTTAGGGTCTTCCCAAGAACAACGTTTGATAGAATGACAACCTTACCAACCGCATCCCAACCTTCTACATCGCCTGAAGGGTCAGCTTCTGCATACCCTAGCTCTTGTGCTTTCTGTAATGCATCATCGTAAGACATACCTTCCTCCATACGAGTGAGAATGTAATTTGTAGTGCCATTCAGAATACCTTTAAAACCAGTTATTTTGGTACCTGCTAACGTGAATCGAGCAAGGTTCAATGAAGGGGTACCAGATAATACTACGCCCTCAAATCCATAGTGGACGTTATTGGATTTGGCTAAATCTAATAGTTCTGCTGACTTCTTTATTACAGGGCCCTTATTAGTAGATACCACATTCTTTCCTGCAGCAAGAGCAGTTTTAATGTGACTAAGTGCAGGTTCACCTGTTTTAACATCTGTATAAGTAACCTCTATGATCGTATTGCTGTTAGTTTCTTTGATGGTCTTTAAGCTATCCATTCCCTTAATGCCAGTTGGATACTCTTCAAGCTTCTTTCCCTTTTTTACAAGGTCGAGTATTTTAGCCATATCAAGACCATTTTCATCGTATACGGATCCTTTCATGATATCAGAAATCGCTACTATTTTGAAATGAAAATTATACTTATCAGCGAGCATTTGATTTTTTTCCAACAATATTTCTGTTAATCCTTGACCTACGGTTCCGAAACCAATAAAGGCTAATTTGAAAAGCAAACTTATGTCCTCCTATGATGCAGATTAGGGGCAGCAATAAACGTCAAACCCTTTTCGGTTAAAGCTCGTGCGGTGTTGTTTACTGCCTCGTGTTTATCCAAGTAGTTTTGAGCTAAAGATGGCATGAGGCCTTTTTCTTCTATTTCTGATTTCGCCAAGAAGTAATCAAGAATATCACTGGGATGATCTCTGTATTGATCCACATCAATTTCTCCCCCTTCATGTTTTGCACTTATATTCTTCACTTTGGGGGCAACTTCAAGTAACTCATTCCGACGATCGTAGGGTTGAACCACGATGCTCTTCCATGTTTCTAGTATATGATGTTCAAAACGAACAAAGTCTTCCAAACCTAGAGATTTTCGAATTTCACTGCTAAGTTCTATTGTGGCGTTATTAACAGAATTGGAAAAATTGAATCCAATTAGCGACGTTGAGCCATCCTCTCTCGAGAACAAACGTGCAGCTAATAAAGTCCAGAAAACAGAATATGGGTTATCGTTTCCCATATAAACCGATATCTTAAACTCAATATCTATCCCAAGCTTATGTAAAAGATATCCTAATAGTATTGTCCCAGGGTTAATATTCAAAACCTGCTTTACGCCATAATTAGTATAGTAGTAAAGAAACTCGTCTACCCATTTGATTGGATAGTCATTTGGTTGGCCTACCCCTCCAAAATATCCGGTTATTGTTTCTGGTCCACCTAAATGGACGTTGGAACCATCAGTTCCCTTTGTATCAAGGGTTTCGCACCAACTCGCTCCAATGATTTGCATAGCAGCGGTCATAGCTAAAAGATCGTCATCTTCCTCCTGTTCCCTCATACGTCGGACTCTTATGAAACGTCCTGGCATCAGTTCTCCCCTCTCTACAGCCCGGCGTGCTTGAGACATAAAGAACGGAAAGTACTGACAAGCACTAATCTCTAAGGTTACTGGGAAATCCTCATTGAAAGTCATTTGCAATGCTTTATCACTCAAAACTTTTCTTCGATAGTCATCAATTGCAATAAAAGCACCTTTATCCCTTTGGTCAATTAGCCATTCTAGATCTTTTACATAAGGAGATTTTTTCTCTTTAAGCCTCGCCATGAGTCTCTCTACTTTGCCTGATTCGCGAGCTTTTTTGTTTATCTCCTCTACTCCACCGTACTTTTCTATTATCGATAAGAGGTTGTTTACAAGTTTATTCTCTTTATCAATTAGAAAATCGTTTATCTCATCAAGCCTTTTTTTTTCTACAGCTAGTTTGTTACGCATATCCCTAGACATACACATTTCCTCCCATTTTTGATGATTTTTAATTCAGTAAAACAAATCTTAGAAACAAATAAAACAGCGCTATAAATAATATTTGGTGTTCTCTAACAAATATTTATATACTAGATATACCATAGTATTAAACATCGGGTGGATAAAATATGAAGAAAATAGTACCATTAATAGTGGTAGGAATATTAGTCCTTAGTGGACTAGGGGCTGTTGCTTTACCCAGTGATCAACCTGAAACCATTGAGAAAACAGTATCGATATCTTTTCTGGCACAACCTGTCATACAAAGTAAAGGCGAATTTGTTGAAGTAACTTTTGAGGGTGCCAATTCATGGTCGCTTGAGGAGGGCAATCCAGTGTTGCCAATCCGCATAGAGACCTTAATTTTGCCAAAAACAGCGAAGAACATAAAAGTAGAATGTACGCCAAAGGCAATTAGCACGATGGAAATATCTGGAGAGATTATTCCAGCTAAGACTTATCATAGGGGCATCGAAACAGAAGATGATGTCAAGTTAGAAAAGAATGAACTAACTTATAAGAGTTCTGAGTTGTATCCAAAGAAATGGTACACCTATGATGTTGGCAGAGGTCTCGATGGTCGAGAGCAAGTAACCTTTGTCAAAGTTGTTTGTTACGCAGTTAGATGTTCTCCTGCTAATAACAAATTGGAGTATTTGAGTGGATTAGATATAAAAGTTACTTACAGAAATCAGGAAAACCATCCAAGAACGACCGGCGAGTATGACTTGGTGATTATCGGACCTGCAAAGTTTGAACAAGAATATCAAAAACTTATCGACCACAAGAATGACGTTGGAGTTAGCACTATGTATAAGACGGTTGAAGATATACTAGACGAATATGAGGGATTTGATGCACCAGAGGAAATCAAATTATTCATTAAAGATGCTAATGAAACTTTAGGTGCGGGATATTTCTTACTCGGAGCCGGACTTAAATCACACATAAATGCAGATGATAAAGACGATAGAAACCAGGGAACAACAGATTGGTTGGTTCCGGTGAGATATACAAACATCCCAGAAGATGATGGGCATGGTGTTATTTCTGATTTATACTATGCAGATCTCTATGATGATGAAGGCAATTTCTCCAGTTGGGATTCTAATGAAGATGGAATCTACGCAGCATGGGGAGTACCATTTGTTCAAAATGATGATCTCGATTTACATCCAGATGTCTTTGTGAGCAGAATACCTTGCAGAAATAAATTCCAAGTTAGAAGAATAACAAATAAGATCATTAACTACGAAAGTACTGGACCCGACGATAAACCATGGTTTAAAACCATGATTGGCATCGGTGGTAAAACATTCCAAATCTATCAAGGCCAACCTGATGGAGAGTATGTATGTGACACTTCAATCGATTATATGGGTGATCTTGTTGATAATCCAATAAGGGTTTATGCATCCAACAGAGACACTGGTGGCTATACACCAACCCCTGAGGATATACCAAAAGCTTGGAGACAAGGTGCGGGATACATTGACATGCAAGGACATGGAAACCCGCTTGCGTGGAATACACATTGGGAGGATAGTGACGAATGGTGCGGCAATACCAACATCTATGATTTCTGGAAGCTTTTCAACTTTAAAGAACTTCCAGTCGTTGTCATAGGTGGCTGCCATAATGCATTGTTTAATGTAACGTTTATGAAAACAAGGGACGATAGTCTTCCCCGCGACTGGTATTGGACATATGGTACTGCTTGTCCGGCTTGCTTCAGTTACGCTTTACTTCTTGTTCCGTGGGGCGGTGCAATTGCATCCACAGGTTGTACAGGTTATGGAATCGGTTACTCCGGTCAGCCTCTTAGTTTAAGCGCTGGAATGGAATCCGACTTCTTCCATCAGATAGGGCAGGCAGATGCTCAAACCCCCGCAGAGGCACACGCTGGAGCAATAACGAAGTATATCAATGAGCACGAAATCGTTCAAGTTGATGCGTTTTGTATCACAGAATTTCAGCTTTTCGCAGATCCCAGTATGGTTCTTGGTGGGTACGAATAAGTTAGAACACTAAACCCCACTCTTTTCTTTTTTTTAACTAAATCAAAAAACCTATATCGTTGAAGGGAATTCTAAAATTAATAATGGCAAAATCTACTAGATTTAATGTTATTCCTGATTATGGAGATACTAATGATCCTGTTGTCCGGGCGAAATATGGTTATCTGGAAGCCACTGTCAGCATAATAGGAAATGCGATACTGTTCATTATTAAACTGGCCTTAGGTTTATTTATCAATAGTATAGCTCTTATAGCTGATGCCTTTCATACCCTTTCCGATGTTGGAACCTCTGGGGTGGTCATTTTTGGTTTTAAACTATCAAAAAAACCATCTGATAAAGAACATCCCTTTGGGCATGGCAGAGTCGAGTATATTGCCACGTTAATTATTGCAGTTCTGCTAGTTCTTACTGGTTTGGGATTTATTCAACAATCCATAGATAGAATCATAAACGCTATTACTATCGTCAACCAAGAATTCGCATTAATTATTGGAATCATAGTCATCATCACTGCGATTCTAAAAGAATTGATGGCTCGCTTTTCCTTCTCTATTGGAAGAAAGATCAACAGCGATGTTCTTATAGCTGATGCTTGGCATCATAGAAGTGACGTCTTTGCTTCTATTGCAGTCGGAATAAGTATTATTGCTTCTACCTTTGGTGTTCCTCTGCTTGATCCAATATTTGGAATAATTATCTCTGCAATTATCATTTATGTAGGAATCACTCTTGTTAGGCTGTCATCGAATTTCTTGATAGGCCAAGCGCCTGATGGTGAGATCGTGGAAAGAATCAGTAACTTAGCAAAGTCAACGGCAGGCATAAAAGGAATACACGATATATCTCTACATGACTATGGCACTACTAAAGTTATTACATTACATGCAGAAGTTAATAATGATTTAACAATAGAGGAAGCACATAATATCGCTGATGACCTCGAAAATAAGATTAACGATATTACTAAAGACTCCACAATTATACATATTGAACCTAAAATTATGCATACTGAAATCAAGGTAAAAAAGAGTACAGTAGAGAATATCTTAAAGAAACAAAAAGAAATTATTTCATTTCATAAAATCCAAATTATTAGGGGAAAAGGAATTGAAGAAATAAAAATGCATCTTATTGTAGATCAAGATATGTCGGTGAAAGAAACTAATGAATTACACCATAGATTGGAATCAAGTTTTAAAAAGGAATTCGAATCATGTACCATTAATATTCATTTTGATCCATGTTGCAGAGACTGTATTAAATGCACTATATCATGCCAAAATAGGTTGGTTTAAGCCTCTTTTCTTATCCGTTAGATTTAACTCTTTACCAGTCCAACAGTATAAACAGAGCTTATTCTTTGGCAATCCAATTGCCTCAACCATATCATCTAGTAGCTGATATTTTAACGAAGTAACGCCTAAATCTCGTGCAATCCAATCTACCATCTTCTGATATTTCTTGGTGGTATGATCTAAATATTCAGAAACGTCCTCAACATCTTTCCCTTCCAAGGATTTTATTGCTTTTCTTGCCGCCAGTTCATGGATGCTTCTAGTTGACAAATTATAGATACAGGGAAACATCAAAGGGGGGCAGGCGGGCCGTACGTGTACTTCTTTGACACCGGCATTTTTTAGTTTCGTGATTGTAAAATTCTTAAGTTGTGTACCCCGCACAATGGAATCTTCACATAAGATTATCCTGTTTCCTTGGGTGATTTCTTTATTAGTAATTAATTTTAATAGCGCTATCCTGTCTCGAACATCTTGGGATAAAGGTGTATAACTCCTTCCATATCCAGGTGTATATTTAAGTAAGACCCTCCTATATGGTTTTTTAGACTCCATAGCATAACCTATAGCATGGGCAATACCTGAATCAGGAACTCCTGAAACTAAATCAACATCAACGTTATCTCGCATTGCTAAATATCTACCACAATTTTCCCTTACTTTCTCAACATTAACGCCCTCATATGTTGATGCGGGAAAACCAGTATAAATCCATAGAAATGCACATATTTTATTTAGAGCATTTCCATCTTTTCTGACCTCAACTCCCTCTTTACTAATAAACACAATCTCAGCTGGGTCAATGAACTTTTTTATGTTGTAGCCTAGATTTGGAAATGAGCACGTTTCACTAGCAACTGCTATCTCGCCTTTATTTTCCCCAATTACCAAAGGTGTCACTCCGTTTTTATCTCTGGCACAATAGATACCATCTTTTGTCAAGACTAATAGGGATATGGATCCTTCAATCTTATCTTGCATCTTTTCTATACCATCAATAATGTTTTCTCCCTGATTGATTAAATTAGCAACGAGTTCAGTAGTGTTAATTTCGCCATTTGATATTTCACTAAAGGAAATACCTTTATTTATCAACTCATTAACTAATATTTCTTTGTTTGTTATCAATCCAGCACAACAAATAGCAAATGGGCCGAATTTACTCTCAAAACTTAACGGTTGCGGATCTTTATCCGATATTACTCCTATTCCCAAATTGCTTTTAATTGCATCAGATCCCTCATAAAATTTTGACTTAAACTGTGAATTTGCAATATCATGGATCTTTTTAACAGGCATTCCTCTTTCATCGATAAATGCTATACCACCGTATTCAGTTCCTAGATGACTGTGATAATCGGTGCCATAATACAGATTAGAAACACAATTATTTTCACTCACTACACCAAATAATCCACTCATGGTCCCCCAGATTTTAGGGAAACCATTATGATATATTTAAAAATTATCAAATTTGAAGAGATAAAACTTTGTAGGAATTCATAATAGATTATTTATAAAAACCTCATAATTTACACTAACCTTTTTATAGAAGGAACACATATATATAAAATAACCTAATTAGGGAGGTATTATATGCATAAGATATGGTTAAGTATATTAATAAGTATTTTACTAACTGGTGCATTCTTTGTACCGATCAGTGCGACAAACATCGAATCAACCACTAAGCCACTAGGAGATCCGCCTAGCTATTTTGATTTGCGAGATGTTAGCGGTGAAAACTATGTTTCCTCAGTCAAATGCCAGACAGGTGGGACTTGTTGGTGTCATGGCGTTATGGCAGCTATAGAGGGAAATCTGCTAATTACTGGTAATTGGGATGAAACTGGAAATCCAGGGGAACCTAACCTAGCAGAATACCATTTAGACTGGTGGAATGGATTTAATAAACACAACAATGACGATACAGATCCTCCAACAGGTGGCGGACTCACTGTACATGAAGGTGGCGATTACAGAGTTGCATCAGCTTATATTGTTAGAGGAGAAGGGGCAGTATTTAGTGAAGACGCAAACGATGATACCGAGTATGATGATGATTGGTATTATGATACGCCACCAAGATACGATTCTAGCTTTCAGCTTTTTTACCCTCGAGATATCGAATGGTATGTTGCTCAGCCTGATCTAAGCAATATTGATACCATCAAATACAAAATTATGGAAGAAGGAGTTCTAGGAACAGCTCTCTGTATGGATAGTCAATTCAGGCAAAACGATGTACACTATCAGCCACCTGATAACCCTTTAGATCCGAACCATGCGGTTGCTATTGTAGGTTGGGATGACAGTAAAGATGCACCGCATACCCCTTATCCTGGAGCGTGGATTGTTAAGAACAGTTGGGGAAGTTGGTGGGGTATTGACGGCTATTTCTGGATTTCTTACTATGACAAAGTTAGCTGTCAGGACCCTGAGATGGGTGCAATATCTTACCAAGACGTTGAACTTCTAGCTTATGATTCAATCTATTATTATGATTATCACGGCTGGCGCGATACAATGACAGATGCAACCGAGGCATTCAACGCTTTTACTGCTGAAGGGGAAGAGATGTTGAAGTCCGTAAGCTTTTTCACTGCCGTTGACAACGTTGATTACACTGTCAAAATCTATGATCGCTTTGAAGGTGGTGAACTATTGGACGAACTTTCTACAGAATCAGGGACTATTGATTATACTGGATACCATACGATAGATTTAGATCCCTATGTTTCCCTTTCCGACGGAGATG
>Ga0209636_10002593_pt1 | contig 18472 bp, 23 predicted proteins | sample DeeMarSWOR152_54_FD_187464 | JGI IMG/M metagenome (GOLD analysis project Ga0209636, IMG submission 187464) | Marine sediment microbial communities from White Oak River estuary, North Carolina - WOR-1-52-54 (SPAdes) (version 2) | ecosystem: Environmental > Aquatic > Marine > Intertidal zone >... | reverse complement strand
TCTTTCCCGGTGTTCACTGGGTATCATTTCAATAGCGTAGGTTCGTGCCACTACAGGGATAGTACCAGCAAAAAGACCTATACCTAATATAATGGCCAAAAGGGCCAACTTTGTCTCAAAAATAGTCAAGGATAGAAATAATAAGCCGAATAGAACACATTCAGCCATGACCAGCGGTTTCCTTTTTCCTACCTTATCAGAGAAGGCACCAATCACGGGTCGGGTCATTACTTCCATTAAATACATGGCAATGTAATATAACGTAGCAACTTTAATTGGAAAATGGGCCTTCTCTACCAGGAATAAGGGAAGAAATGTGCCCATGCCGTTTCGGGCAAAGGCCAAGCATATCCTGAAAAGGCAATACAATACTAAAGAAGGAGAGACGAAGGGAAGCCTTAATGCCTTTCCCTCAATTTTCCTCTCTGTCACTATACGTCTCCTCAACACCACCAGCAGAAAAATTGCAGCCATAATGCCATAGAGGCACCATATACGTATCGGCCAATACCAACCGAATCTATTTGCCAATAGGATTACCAGAAAAGGACCAATCAGATGAGCGGCTGAACTGGCACCCATATGGAAACCTAAAATTCTCCCCAATCTTTTTTTGGGGAAAACCTTCGAAAGCAGGGAAAAGCTCAGGGGATGGAATGATGCCCTTCCTATCCCAGCGCAAGAGAAAGCGGAAGCTAACATCCAGTAGGTTCCAGCAAAAGTGGCCAGAAGCATCCCAGTTGATAGCCAAAGGAGTCCCGATGCCATAATTGTTGAGCTGGGGAGAAAATGGGCAAGATAACCTACTGGGATCTGAAGAGCGTTTCCAAACAGTCTGAAGAGGGATAAAAAACCGCCCAACTGGGCATAGCTTAAGTTGAAGTGCTCCCGGATTAACGGCAATAGAGGGGGGAAAATCGCGTTAAAGCCGTCATTTGCTGCATGGGCTACCATGAAGGCTATCAGTAGTAACCTAAGGCCTTCTCCATTACCCTTGTTCATCAAGTGACCTCTCTTATCCTTTAGGCCAAATCATGACATGATTCTTATAGCGTAGTTTTGGATCGAAGGATAGGGAAACTCGCGCTTCATCCATAAGATGAACAATTGGATTTAGGCACTATCATAAATTGTTCTGGATGTCCACCGCTCTCTTGACCTCAAGAATTCCCCCAACATGCTATTGAGCTTACTGGATTCCAGGTGGATGTTATTCATTTCACATGATGCACAAAGGCACTCTGTCCGCTTAAAGAGTGGTCGAATCGGGGAAAGGGGTCATCTATTAAAGAAGATTACGGGCCATTTCCCCGATTTTTTCGTTCCGCGGAACAGCCTTTCGTCCAATTTGATCGGCTTTTCAATCCCACTACAGGTTCCATTGACGCTCCCCATAGCTTCCCAGTGAAAAGATTTGGGCTATCTCCCATTGTGTCTAAAAAAACTTCACCGCATACTGACTACCCCTGTGATCCTACGCCTACTATCCCACCAAAACCCAAACAGAGAAGGAGAAACATCACGGCGGGTAGCAGTCATCCTTGGCTTCGAGAAAATCGATGGCTGCTACAAAAGCCGCAGGGTAGATCTGATTTTCAGATCAGATGTGTCTCGGTTCTTCAAGATGGGAGGGAGGACAGAAAGACGGGAAATCCTCAATTAATAGAGTTCTGGATACCTCAATTCGAAGGCATCTTTAATCAACTCGATCCTTTCATCCTCTGGGGAAAGGGTAACGGCAATGACGTCGAAACGGGCCTTTATATCATTCAGATGCTTCTGGTTGAGGTATGCCAGCGCAACCTTCGATAGCTTATGTTGCTTATAGATATTCACCGAAATTTCAGGGGGTCCATAGGTCTTGCCGGACAGTGTCTTCACCTCAATGAAACAGAGGGTCTTTCTATCCAGGGCGATAATATCCATCTCGCCCAACGGGCAGGTGAAATTGCGCTCCACGATCTTATATCCCCTCTTTTGGATATATCGAGCCGCCGCATCTTCTCCTCGCTTGCCGACTTCCTTCTTGCCCCCTTCCATCTTCCAGATCTCCCGCCTTAAGTCGGGCTTGTGTGGGCTTTAACCCCCCTGAAGGTCATCCGGTGAAGTTCACAGCATCCAAATTTCCTAATCGCCTCTAAATGCTCCCTCGTTCCGTAGCCCTTATGTTTGGCGAAATTATACTGAGGGAATCTCTCATGGTGTTCTATCATCATTCCGTCTCGTGTTACTTTGGCAACGATTGATGCGGCGGCAATAGAAATGCTGATGGTATCTCCCTTCTTGATGGACCGCTGGGGGATGCGGATGCGAAGACCATGTGTGCCATCCACAAGGAGGTAATCGGGAGGGAGGGACAACTTTCCTACGGCAATCTCCATGGCCTTCAAAGTTGCCTGAAGGATATTTGTCCGATCAATTTCACCTTGATCCACGACCCCGATCCCCACGGACCGGGAACTGGAGAGAATTTTAGCGTATAGGTCCTCCCGCTTTTTGGGGGACAACCTCTTGGAGTCGGTGATCTCCTCATCAATCCATCCCCTCGAGAAAATCACGGCTGCTGCCACAACGGGCCCGGCCAATGGTCCCCTGCCGACCTCATCGATTCCGGCGATATTCCTGTAGCCGGCCCTGTAGCATTGGCCTTCGAAGAAATCCATGGCCTGATGAGGGAATTGCAAAAAGGTGAGTTGCTCCCGTCGGCTGGCGACCATAGAGTAATCCCGTCATGGGGTTTGTTTCTTCGTCTTTATGCGGGCTGCTTTTCCCCTCAACTCCCTCAAATAGTAAAGTCTTGCCCTTCGAACCCTTCCGCGGTTTATGATCTCTATCTTTTCGATCCTCGGGGAATGACTGGGAAAGATCCTCTCCACGCCGATCCCATAGGAGACCTTTCTCACAGTAAAGGTTGCTCCAACACCCCCCTTTCTCTTTCTGATTACCACACCCTCGAAGGTCTGTATCCGCTCCTTTTCCCCCTCGACGATCTTGAAATGTACCTTGACCGTATCCCCGACGGCGAAGTCGGGCAGATCCATCCTCATCTGTTCCTTCTCAATCGTTTCCATGTGATCCATCTTCTCCTCCTTCTATCTGCCCTATCCGCGACCCAGAAGTCGATCCAAGATAATAGCCGCCGCGGAGCGAACGGAGAGGTGGTTGTAATGAGCACCCTCAATTGGGGCCAAAACATAGTCGCAATGCCGCATAACCTCCTCCGTCAAACCCCAACCGGTACCGAATAGTAACAGGAATGGCTGCGAGGCTTCCGATAAAATCTCCTTAAACCGATGGTAACCGATATTTCTCCGTTGGGACCGAGCCCCGGTGGCAACAACCTTCACCCCTGACTTCCAATGCCTGGATATATCCCCAATGGCCCCCTCCATGGATTCCGCTACCTTCACCAAGGAGAGGGCAGCCTGCCTGGTAGGATTATACGTGGCCCCCATCCCCTCGACCCAGTGCCGAACAACCCTCTGCACTAACTGGTTCTGGGACGCCAGAGGGGTAATGACATAGAAACCTTTCACGTCGAAGGTCTTCGCGGACCTGGCAATATCGTGGATATCCACCGTAGTCACCGCAGTGGCAACGATATTTCCCCTCTTGTCATAAACGGGGTAATGGACTAGGCCAACATATATATTGCCGTTGTTATTGGTTTTCCCTGGCACTCCTTAATTATCCCTTGCCTTCCCCTCTTCCCCCTTTATCTCCTCCAAGAGGGCGAGATCGCCTTCCGAGAGGTTCACCTTTTCCAGGAGGTCGGGGCGCCGTATGAAAGTCCTCTTCAACGCCTCCCTCCTTCTCCAATGGGTAATTTGGTGATGATCCCCCGATATCAAGACTTCAGGGACCCTCTTTCCCTTGAAAACAAGGGGCCGAGTGTATTGGGGATATTCCAGCAGGGCATTGACAAAGGATTCCTCCACGACGGATTCCTCTGAGCCTAACACTCCCGGCACGAAACGGGAAACGGCATCAATGACGACCATAACGGCCAACTCTCCCCCCATCAAGATATAATCCCCGATGGAGACCTCCTCATCGACGTACTCCCTCACCCGCTCATCAACCCCCTCGTATCGTCCACACACGAAAAGGAGATGGTCGTATTGACTGAGCCTCTTTGCCTGGCTGTGATCGAATGGTACGCCCTGGGGAGTCATCAAGATTACCCTCGGTGAACCGTTGGTGGATTTGAGCCGCTCAATGCCCTCCACGATGGGCTCGGCTTTCATAACCATGCCACTCCCACCACCGTAGGGAGAGTCGTCGACGACGCGATGTTTGTCCATGGTGAAATCGCGAATATTAAAGACGCTGACCCTGATAATCCCCCTATCAATAGCCTTCTTCAATACGCTTGATGCCAGGGGAGATTGGAACATTTCCGGAAAGAGGGTAAGAATATCGAAGCGAATCATTCCTCCAACAGCCCCTCTATGGGGTGGATCACCATTTGCCCCTTATCCCTGTCCACCCGTACAATCACCTCTTCAGTGGCCGGTATCAGCCATTCCTTTCCGCTCCCCTGAACGAGATAAACATCGTTACTTCCCGTGGGTAGTATCGTTTCCACCCTGCCCAGAGATCTGCCCTCGTCGGTAACCACATCCATTCCGATGATTTCAAACCAATAATATTCCCCTTCTTCCAGGGGAGGGAGGTTTTTCCTCTTGACCCAAACCGATGCGCCGATCAATTTCTCCGCATCAGCGATTCCCTCACAACCCTTCAATCGGGTGGATATGAATTTCCCGTGAATTTTCGCCTGTTGAATCTCATAGGGCTGCACATGGCCATCCTTGTCTTCCAAATAGACCTTCCGGTATGATAAGAAATCAGACCGTGTCTCGTTGTAATAGTGAATTCTGAGTTTACCCTTTATTCCATGGAGACCCGAAACCCTCCCGATGATGATGTACTGGCCTTTCATTGGGATTTATTCGATGATCTCCAAAACCGAATGTCTTTTAATCTTCGTCGATGCGGCACTCAGGATTGTCCTTATGGCCCGAGCCGTCCGACCCTGCTTACCGATCACCTTGCCCAAATCCTCTTTGGCAACGGTCAACTCGATAACAGAGGTCCTCTCCCCTTCAATTTCGGAAACCTTTACTTGATCCGGGTTGTCCACGAGAGCTTTGGCGATGTATTCGATTAATTCCTTCATTCCACCCTTCCCCCTTGAAATGGATTGAGTCCGCAGCGGTAGCCATCGGAGAGCCACGAAACTTCCGCCTCCCTACGCCAGTTTTTTTAAGATCCCAGATTGCCTTAACAGGTTTCTGACCGTCTTGCTGGGCTGGGCACCCTTCTTATACCACTCCATCGCCCGGTCTTCCATGATATGGATTTCAGCAGGGTCCTTATTGGGATCGTAGGTTCCGATCTTCTCGATGAACCGACCATCTCTCGGGAAACGAGAATCCGCGACGACAATCCGATAAAATGGATTCTTTTTGTCACCAAAGCGTGCCAGCCTCATGACGATAGCCATCTTCTCCATCACCTCCCCTGGTTTTCCACGGTAAGCTAAAACCGCAACATTTTATGAAGCTCCTTCGTTCCTCCTTTTCTCAACTTTTTCATCACCTTGAGCATGTGCGTGTATTGTTTGAGAAGCCTGTTAACATCTTGGACCGTTGTCCCACTTCCCTTGGCTATCCTTAATCGTCGGCTTCCGTTGAGGATGCCATGATTCCATCTCTCTTTGGGAGTCATGGAATTGATGATGGCCTCAACCTTCACCAGTTCTCGCTCCTGAAGTTGAATTCCCTTCAGATCCTTCAACCCCCCAATCCCGGGAATCATATTGAGGATGTTCTCAATGGATCCCATCTTCTTGATCCGCCGAATTTGGTCCCGGAAATCCTCCAGGGTAAAAGCATCCCTCCTCAGCTTTCTTTCCAGTTCCTCGGTCTTTTGCTCATCGAAGGAGGCCTGGGCTTTTTCTATCAACGAAAAGACATCCCCCATTCCCAAGATTCGAGACGCCATCCGATCGGGGTGAAACACCTCTAATGCGTCCAGTTTCTCCCCGGTGCCGATGAATTTTATGGGTTTCCCCGTTACTCCCTTGATGGAGAGGGCAGCACCTCCCCTTGCGTCACCCTCCATTTTGGTGAGGATAACCCCGTTAATGTCCAGGACATCGTTAAAGGACTTGGCGATATTGACCGCATCTTGTCCCGTCATAGCGTCTGCCACTAATAGGATCTCCTTGGGGCGCAATTGATCCTTTATTTCCCGAAGTTCTTCCATCAACGGCTGGTCAATATGGAGTCTCCCCGCAGTATCGACGAACATGAGGTCGTAACCCCCTGCCAAAGCCCTCTGCCTCGCCCGTTGGCAGATCTCCAGAGGGGTTTCCTCCGGACCGGATTCATAAAACTCTATCCCCGCCTCCTGCGCCAATAGTTGAAGCTGTTCAATAGCTGCTGGCCTGAAAACGTCCGCCGGCACCAGGTAGGGAAATCGGTGTCTCTCCTTGAAGTATACCGCCAACTTGGCGGCCGTCGTCGTCTTGCCACAGCCATGGAGCCCAACCAGCATGACCGGGATGGGCGGCTGGCCCGATAGATGAATTTTCGGCTCCCCATCTCCCATCAACGATGCAAGCTCCTGTTGAACAATCTTAATCACCTGCTGGGCAGGGGTTAAACTCGCCATGACCTCCTGACCGATGGCCCGTGAATGGATGGCCTCGATGAAATCCTTGACTACCCTGAAATGAACATCGCCCTCCAGTAAGGCGAGCCTGACCTCCCTCAAGGCCGCCTTGATATCTCCCTCATTGAGCTTTCCGTGGCCCCTAAGCTTCTTAAAAACTCCCTGTAACTTCTCCGATAGATTATCGAACATGGCCGGCTGCAAATAGTGAAAGACAGAGGTCACCTTAATTTTAACAAATGATTAATTTTATTGAAATTATGTATCTTTGTCAATGTAACTTCATCTGGAGTTTCCGGAGTTTTTGGAGAACACCGTTGTTCCTGAGCGCAGATTCCTGGAGAGGTGGGGTACCCATCGAGGGTAAGCAGGAAGGGGAAGGCCAGCCCTTTAGAGGCTGGAAGGGGATTAGCCACGAAAGGTGCTAGACCAATCCGGGTCAGGGTGATCAGTTTGCTATAAAACGCCGGTCTGAATCCAGTCAAGCGGATTTGGGGCGCCGCTTTTGCCGCCCTAAGATATATGCCTCCTCCATTCCTCCTTCTCAAAATCAGGAACATGGAACATACTGAAAACTTTTTTCCGAACATCCTTCAGGCAATCTTCAAATAACATCCCACCCTCAGCATTCCATACATCGTCCCACTTGTTAGGATTCCATGCCATTGGGACTGGATCTTTGAAGTAATAGCGATGATGCCAAAGGTGATGTGCAATCTCATGGATTAGTAACACGAAGCTAGGAACCCTGGTCTGTCTCAAATAGATAATCCCATCCCAAGAGTAGACGGCATCCAGATCGATCTTATTGTTGTACTTTACTTTTACTGGAGGGATGCCTAACTTTTCGCATAATATGTTTCCTATCTCTTCAAATCCTTCCGCTGTTATTCTGTGCATTGTCATCTTTTCCTCCTCCTCTGTTTGACCTTTTCGGCGCACTTCGGGCGGCCACCAAATCTTTGGGTGATCTCTCTACGACTGCGAGCTATTTGGTATGCCCTACACTCCCCTTCCCATAGGTGAGGACAACCACTCCGGCACAACTCCTCTGGCACTCCTTTAATTTTGTCCTTTATCTTTGCCATCAGATCATCCTCCTACACCTTATTATTCAGGTTCTTCTCGACCTCCTCTGAATCGAAAAGTACTATCCCATGCGGCTTTCCGATATGTGCTTCACTCGGACTGATGGAAGTGTTGTATACCAATACGTCTCTTTCCAAATCCATGGTCACAAAGACAATTCGATAGTGTCCTGGTGGGTAGTATCCAACTACGATTCGCTGGCCAGGCCGTATCTCCCCGATCTTCAAAATCTCAGTTCGGCTGGCTAGGGTATACTCCACGCCACACTCCAAGGTATTGTTGACATACATTTCAAACATCAGATCTTTAACCGGGACCCCTGGCCGGACGACTTGAATTGTGCATGAAGATAGCAGTAGTAAGGTGAGAAGCAGAACCAGGTGTCGGCCCTTTTCAACCCTACCGCCAGCGAGAATCCCGAGTCCAAGGATCGCCAACAGAATTAATGCCCCGCAGAGCATCGTATCGTTTCTAAGCCGCCAGATCAGCCACTCCACCAAGGTCAAATTTTCCAAATAGAAATCCAAATCGAACATAAGTATTCTCCTCTCTCCCTCGCTTGAATTGAAAAAGGGGCAAGCCTACAGACCCGATCCGCTCCGGCAATCCCCTAACGACAATGCGCTTACCCATCTGATTCAGCCTGCCCCCATCCCTTACCTTCCTGTCTAATTATAAGAACATCGACAACCTAAGATGACCCATGGCAATAATAACAAGAAGAACTTTGAGCTATACACAGCCGAGGAATTTCTAGCAGCCATTACACAGCATATCCCTGAGAAATCATTTCAGATGGTACGTTACTATGCATGATATTCAAATAAATCACGAGGTATACGGAAGAGGCAGGGGATTCACAAGCCTGGTGATGAACCTGTCACAGAACCAGAGAAAGAGATAGAGATAATAGACGTATCTGACTATCAACCACCACGCATTCCATCAAAGACCTGGCGTGAATGCATCAAAAAGGTCTATGAGGTGGACCCCCTCTGCTGCCCTCGCTGTGGTGGAGAGATGAAGATCATCAGTTTCATTACCGATCCTCAGGTAATACGGCAGATTCTTGAACATCTTGGCCTTTGGGGACAGAAGTCTTCCCGAGACCCGCCCAGCCAAGAAGCCTTTGATCAAAATGGCCAGATAGTCTATGAACCCCTCGATGATGGTTGGCCGAGCTGTGAAGAGCCATCTATTATGTTAAACTTGTGCTGAGCTCGTCGAAGCATTGAGCACTCTTTCATTCGCTGTCGTGAGGGCTAGAGGGAAGCTCTACTCATCTCCTGCCGGCTCATTACCCAAAAGCCGGCAACTAGCTGCAAAATCTCAATCCTATCCCAACTCCTACCGTTACATCGGCTTCCAAAGATCAATCTCGGATCAAAAACAGAAAAAAAGGTTGACCTTTTCCTGATTTTTGCGTTAAATGCCCTGTAGGTTCAAAAAGCAATTTCCTATCAACTGGAGACGAGGATAGGGCTTCCATCGGTTATTCAGCTTTTTGGGACAGCCTTGAACTTCCGGGTATGACTCAGTCTTTGACTTCAGAACGCCCATCCGTGACATAGCCACGAGAAGATGGCATCTTGACATTACCAGCACATCCCATTATACGAAGGACGACTAACTGGGATCACCTATTGGTGAACCTCGTGGATACTTACACAGGTTTGGGGAGGTAGAAGTGATGAACAGAGCATTGAGTGCGTTGGTAATACTTGCTTTGGTCTTTGTGTCGTCTTGTTCCATGCTGCAAACAAGAAAGCAGAAAGGAACAGCAGCAGGAGCTGCAGTCGGTGCAGCAGCGGGTGCGGGTATCGGACAGGCAATCGGCCGTGATACCGCAAGTACGCTTTGGGGTGCGGCGATCGGGGCTGTTGTTGGTGGCATTGTTGGGCACGAAATCGCCCACTACATGGATCAACAGGAACAGCAACTACAGGAAGTTGCAGCGCGGTCCGAAGCTATGAGTGTTGCCCGAACACGGGATGTCCTTACCGCCACGTTCAAGGGTGACATCTTCTTCGATTTTGACTCTGCCGTGCTTAAACCTGGAGCCTATGCAGAACTGGACAGGGTAGCACGTGTCCTTGTTCAATACCCGGAAACAGCGATTCGGGTTGAGGGACATACTGATGCAAGCGGTCCTGAACCTTACAACCAAAGGCTATCTGAAAGAAGGGCTGAGGCAGTGAAGAGTGCACTCGTCCAAAGAGGCGTCCACCCTGCGAGATTGCAGGCGATCGGCTTCGGTGAGTCTATGCCGGTTTCCTCGCTTGCCGCCATGAACAGACGAGTCAACATCGTAATCGTTCCTGTAAAGGCAGGATAGCAAAGGCCATCTTGACCATAGCTGTCCTTGAATTTCTTGGAAACAGAGGGTAGAGGGGTCAAGTCTCCGTTTGACTCTTGCATGATGACGCTTGGGCAAATAGTCGACCAAAAGGGAAGGGGTCTCCCATTAAGAGGCACCTGTAAAGTATCACTACATTGCCTTCACGCAGCATGGGCAGAAGGGGCCCTGCCTTTTTGGATATAAGATGTATTCGATCATCCAGGCCCGATCCCGATTATGCAGTATTTCTTCCGCAAATCGATAGGACTAAAGTCTAAAAGCAACAGGTCCTGAACCTACCCTCATGCTTTCTAACACCCTCGATGACAGAACTTTCCTTTTCTCTTCAGGCATACCCTATTGAGGTCTGCTCCCGAGAATTTTTTCAAATCTCGTGGGTAGCAATCCTAAAGTTGTACGTTCAGGGGGGTATTTGGGATGGTGGCCCCTTTTTTTAGAACTTTTTAGTGTTTTCTTGTAAATCTTTATGAGATGCGTGTGTCTAACACGGTAAAATGCGATTTGAACACCTTCGCGAGGTCGAGCGAGGAGGAAAGGAAAATGAGGAAAGTTACCTGCGGGGTTCTTGTAGCAATTGCACTGCTTCTCGCCAGTCCCATGTCTAGTTACGCGGGACGGAAGCACGTTTATGTTAGTCCACATATAAGAGTGGGGCATCACGGTTGGTGGGGACCGCATCGGCCATGGAGGCATCACATCCATGGACCTCGGTTCTATTGGGGAGGAACAGTAGTGTTGGGTCCGTGGTACCCGTACGGCTATTATCCAGCCCCACCGGTGGTCATTCAGCAAGGACCTCCTGTGTATGTCCAACCGGAGCAGGAGCAACCGTATTACTGGTACTACTGCCAGGATCCACAAGGTTACTACCCCTACGTCAAAAGCTGCCCGGGTGGTTGGATGAAGGTGGTTCCAGAGGTGACTCCGCCCCAACAGTAGGGGAGGTCATAGCAAAATGAATTGCAGACTAAGTCTTATCCTTTTTATCGTCGTAATGGTCCTGGGGGGCTGCGCAACAGTTCCGACAGGCCCAAGTGTCATGGTTCTGCCGGCCCCAGGGAAGTCCTTTGGGGCATTTCAGTCTGATGACATCGCATGCAGGCAATGGGCGTTACAGCAGGCTGGAGTGCCACCAAGTGAGGCCATCAATGAAAAACTGGCTAGCGGAGCGGCGATTGGTACCCTGATAGGGGCTGGACTGGGTGCGGCCATTGGCGCTGGCTCTGGTAATGCAGGTGCTGGTGCCGCAATCGGGGCTGGGAGTGGTCTCCTTGGCGGTACCGCCATGGCAACCGGTCCGGCCTATGCGACCGGGTGGGAAGTCCAGAGGCGATACGACATTGCCTATCAGCAATGCATGTATACTAAAGGAAATCAGATCCCGAGTCACATGCAAGCCCCGAGGCGAGCTTATCGGGTACCGCCGCCACCTCCACCGCCGGGCTTCAGTCGGGGAGCACCCGTCCCACTCCCATCCGGGGCATATCCCCCGCCGCCACCTCCTTAGGCAACCGTCTCTCCTCTCCAGAGCGCTTTCTCTAACAATCTGGCTTGGGCTTCACCCGCTGCAAAAAAACCCCCGGGGAAAATCCTGAATTCTTGAGGGGGAAAGGGGTCAAATCTTTATTCTTGACATTAGAATAGGGGGCAGCCCTGAACATTTGCCATTTGCGATAAACCTCAAATTTGTGCCCCATCCAATTTCCCTCCATTCAACCACTCCCATCCCCAAATCCCCCACAAGTCCAGATTGTGAAAACTTTTCACAGCAACCGCAAAATTTATCAGCATTTTACTGGAATTTATAGGAAGCCACTAGAGAAGAATAGGGGGACGCCCTTAAATAACTAAAGAACTCGAGGGGAAAAGGGGTCAGCCCTTGAAAAAGGACATAAAACGAATTGGGGGGCTCTGGCAGGTTTTGAAGGTTAATGACCCTCATCCCCTCTTCAACAAGAAGGCGGCAGGTAAATATTTCTATAGCAATTCGATAGTTCTGGCCCAGGGTGGTGACTTTCGAATACAGTTAGAAATGTTGCCGACGGCCAGCACGGATAGCCGTTCATTCGAGCCAGTTACAGCTCGGTCTGAAACAATAAATCCCAGAGATTAAGCTGAGTCAATATAACGTTGCTATATAGCACAAAAAGCAGACTTTTTGCCTTTCTCACCCCGTTGGAAAGGCTCATAGGAAGCCAGTCCCTTCTTTCTGTATCCGCTATAAGTGTCTAATATTAACTGAAAAGCGATCTATCTTGATCACTCTCGCCAATTCCCATAAATATGGATGGCAGCAAGGCCCGGTCAAAAAACTGAGTCGGTTCAATATGTAATGTTAGGCCCAGTTTAATATCCTTGACACAACCTACCTTATAGCATACATCACATCATCCTACAGAATTAATGATCAAAGGCAGGAATAGGTCCACGTTAACGGCAACCTAAGCAAGAAAGAGGCTATGGAATGGAGTAGAGGTCCCTCTCTACAACCTTGACTTGGGACAAAACAGTAAGGCCCTGAGCTAGATGTTCTAATTCTCAATTTCTTTTCATATCTTAGAGATATCTAGACCCGTTAACGGAGGTTCTGCACGGTGTGCGGGAGGGTCCATTCTGGGCGGTGTAGGAAGGCAAAGGTGAGGAGGAGACATAAGAGGCTGTTTCTGGTTGGAGTATAACGGTGTTATATCCGATAAAAATGATAGCTTTAATCGAGAAAACCCGTGACGTCCCCTCGCCTGTGCGTTCATGGGCGTCGTCGGTCGTGCCAGGGCTGCAGTTCCCCGTTTCCCGAGGAGCCGTGCGCCGTCCGGCGGGTGGCCGCTCCCGCCCGCGGCATCAGCGGTTCTTCATACGGGCTCGGATCTTGAGGAAGATCCAGATTCCTGAAACCGCAAGCCACACCATGCCCACCCCCAAGAGGCCGTGGTAGATGGCTCCCAGCGGGCCACCGCCGTAGTGGACGCCGATCGCCACCCAGTCCCAGAACTGCACCAGCGGAGAGGTTTCCGGCAGGAGCTTGCCAGCCGCGGTGTGCAGTCCGTAGAGCCACTCGAAACTCAAAAAGAGGCCACTCACAGCCTGCAGCAGGACCAACGGGGCAAGCACGCCCCCGGCGTACCGGTGCCACTTTCTCAAGGTGGGTTCCTTCATAGTGACAAACTCCTTTTCCACCAGGCCTTTCTCTGCCAGGCCCGGCCGGTTTAATTGCGTGGGTGCAACGGGCTTTTCCATCCTCAAAGCCCCGCTCCCCAAGGGCGTGCACCGGAACCCCTCTGCGTAAGCATCTCAATCACCTTTGGAAGAGGAAGCCCTGCTGCCTCGGCCGGAACGGCCTGAGAGCCGACCCGTGGCGGCGTTCCAGGCACTTGTTGCCGGGTCAGTGAGCAGGGGGTCGGCCATGGGTCCAGGGATCAGTCCGGGTTGGTTTCCGCCGTAGCCAGGAGCTACCCAACTCTGCCCTCGGGCAGCCACTCGACCTTGCAAGAATCCACGTCGTAGATCGCACTCACCACTTTCGCTTGAGGGATAAGAGTTTCCTTTTTGGGTGCGCCGGCTGAATGACTGTCCAAGCACCAATTTCACCTCACCCGGGAATAAACTCTATCATCTGTATCCGTTGCCTCGGCCTGTGCCCCTTTGTTCTGGGCTTTGATGCTTTTCTTCCAACTTCTTTATGAATTTGGAAAGGCTTTGGTTATTGGAATGAACGAAGCCATATTTCTGGCAGAAGGCCAGATAGTACCTCAACCACTTTTGGTAATGAGGATGGGAAGCAGTGGGAACCGACTCCCTGAGAAGCAGGGTTTGAAACCTTGAAACCGTGTAAAGAGGCACGGAGAGCATAAGGATCTATCCTCCTTTCTGTCTAACATTCAAATCCAGTGACTAGGAAGTTAGCGGATTATACTAGGAGCCATCCTCGGTGTCAATATTTCATTGATTTTCCGAACTAATTTTGCTAATCTCCGGAAACCATAAATCACTTGTTATGCCTCAAGGAGGAAATAGCCAAAGAGGAAGCCAAGGATCAGCATGATTACTCTCGGTGTACGAGATCTTGCGAGAGCGGTGAGATTCTATGAGGAAGGGCTCGGTTTTCCCCGAATGGAATCACCGCCGGAAGTAGCATTCTTTACGCTCAATGGCACTTGGCTGGGACTGTACGGCCGAGAAGCGTTGGCGGAGGATGCGAGAGTTTCGTCGGAAGGTAGTGGGTTTGAGTCTTTTGTTCTGGCTCACAACGTTCACTCTGAGGCGGAGTTGGACGAAGTCATAGCCCAAGCTGCCAGAGCCGGCGCTACTGTCGTGAAACAACCGGAAAAGGTATTTTGGGGCGGCTACAGTGGATATTTCAAAGACCTAGACGGTCACTTGTGGGAGGTAGCATACAACCCGCATTTCTGGGTAGGCCGCAGAAGGGAAGGGGTCAGCCCTTGAAAAACGACATAAAACGGATTGAGGGACACTGGCAGGTTTTGAAGGTTAATGACCCTCACCCCCTCTTCAACAAGAAGGCGGCAGGTAAATATTTTTATCTCAATTCGATAGTTCTGGCCGGAGTAGTGACTATCGAATACAGTTAGGATCAGTTGCCTAGCAAAAAGAAACAGCACAGATAGAAATTCCTTTGCTCCAATCAAAAACTGGTTCTGAAATAATGCACCGGAAAGATTATTCTGAATCGATATAATATTGCTATATCGTACAAAAAGAAGACTTTTTGCCTTCCGTACCACGTTGGAAAAACTCACAGAAAGAGCGTACTCTCTTTCTATATCAGTCTTAACTGATTAAAAATTAAGGAAAATCGATATATGTTGACTATTTTTGTCAATCCAGTAGATTGGATGCTAACAGAGCTTGGTGAAAAAAGCTAAGTCGGTTCAATATCTAATGTTCTGCTCTTTTTGACTCAAGCGACAGACTGATTGGATAAAAGGTTATTCTCGAGCTTAGTTGATGAAATGCAATAGTCAGGCATGAAATTGATTCACAAAAAGCATTTAGGTAAAAACATCAACTCTCTAGAAAGGAGAGATTATGGCTGAAGATAAACTTCAATTCAATTCAGAATTCATGGGGGGTGGTTGAGGGACAAAGCTGGGTCCGGGTGACCTCAAGAAAGTCCTTAAGGGATTGAGCACTATTATTGATCCGAATATCCTCTCAGGAATAGAAGACGATGCCGCAGTTTACAAACTAAGAGAGGATCTCGCCATCGTTGTGAGTGTTGATTACTTTACTCCGATTGTCAAAGAAGCTTACGTGTATGGCCAGATTGCCGCTGCCAATGCATTAAGTGATGTCTATGCCATGGGAGGAACGCCGATCGCCGCCCTGAATATTGTTTGCTTTCCCGCCTCATCTATGGATATATCTATGCTTGGCGAAGTCCTAAGAGGCGGGGCGGATAAGCTGAAAGAGGCAGATGTAGCCCTTGTCGGTGGGCATTCTCTAATCGATCCCAAGGAAATTAAATATGGCCTTTCGGTTTTAGGGATAATTGATCCCAGGAGGATCTTAACGAAAGGCCATCTTGAAGTGGGAAATAAACTTATACTTACCAAAGCATTAGGGTGCGGAATAATCAACAATGCGCTGAAAGCAGGTTTATTAGATGAGGAGACTCAGGCTGAAGTTGCCGAAAGCATGGCTACTTTGAATAAAAAAGCCTCCGAAATCGCCCTTGAGCTTGGTGTTAAGGTCTGTACCGATATAACCGGCTTTGGAGTTGCAGGGCATCTCTTAGAAATGATTGAACAGACCGAACAAGATGTGGGCATAGAAATGGATGCTTCTTCATTTCCTCTTTTTCCCAGGGTAGAGGAATTTACGAGGATGGGGCTCATTCCACCGGGAGATCAGCGGAATAGAAAGTTTCGTGAGGAATTGGTCCACTTCTCCCAGGACGTACCTGATTGGAAACAATGGATCCTATTTGATGCCCAAACATCCGGAGGTTTGGTGCTCGCTTTGCCCCCCAATAAAGTAGAAGAAGCGCTTAAAAAACTCTATGCACAAGGAATAAATAAAGCAACCGTTATTGGAACGGTGGTGAAGGAACTGAAGAGAAAAATCGTGGTTAGATAACTAATGGATAGTCCAAGCAAAGGGAAAGTTGGTTTAGCAATCCTTAAATCTCCCGAGAAACTCATTATAGAAAACATGGGCAAAAAAATCGCAGAACCAGCGGATGAACCGGACGGCACAATATAAACAAGATTTTCCAGGAGATAAGCCGCCGGTTATCCGCTAGCCGTTCTTAGTCTGATAGATAGGGGCGCATCATTGTTGAGTTCAAGATGGAATAGCTCACTGATCAATCTATCCAATCTATCGATGTGCGTTTGAAATATTGACTCCACCGAGAGTTGGCAAGTCTCCCTACTTCAGTTAGGAATCGGTCCCCCTTTGGGTTCCCTGCTGCTTCCCGAATCCCCGTTGGCCGAAAAACAGCATCGGGTGTCTTGCAAAGAGAAGCCAGCACGGATAGAAGTTCGTTGGAAGCAAATAGAGGTCTCACGTTTGAGGAAGCCGCCAGTTCGGTTGACGACTGAGGCAGTACCCCATTGTCTTAAGCGAAAAAGGAGCTTGACAACAAGGGGCCTCATAGAAGAAGAAGGAATAGTAACTCCCTTGGAACCGCGAGGTGTAACGCGTCTGTTGGAGTCTTTCCCGAAAGGAAACACTGCACCCCATGAGATCGGAGATGTCCCTTTAACCACTTTCTTATTCTTCGCTCATCTGGTGGGGAGCTTTCAGTAGCAGCATCAGTACTATGGCAATGACATTAGTTCCAGCGAACCAAAGCCATACGGGGTGATAACTTCCCACGGTATCAAATGTCCACCCAGCAACAGCGGGACCTATAACCATGCCAATTGCTCCCATGCCCGAAATTATCCCGAGCACCCTTCCAAAGGAAACCCTGCCAAAATACTCCCTCACGATAGCCCCTCTTAAAGGTGCAACTCCCCCGAATGCCGGAGAGAAAAGGAGCAGGAAGGGGAGAATAAGCCATTTCACATGAATATAGGAAAAGACAAGAGTTCCCACGCCGAAAAAGCAGTATAACACAACCAGGAGATATCTTTTATCGAAAATATCGCTCAACCAGCCAAAACCAAACCTCCCAATAATACTAAATAACGGAATAGAGGTTGCGACAAATGCAGCACTCACCCGCGACATGCCGATACTGCTCAGGTAAGGCATGACGTGCGTGATGATTGCCATGGCGATCATATGCCGTATCACCTCTGCAACACCTATCTTCCAAAGGGTTCCACTTTTGAGAGCATCCTTAAAGCTCCCTTCGCCCCTGTCCCGGATTTGATAACCAGAGCTCGGCTCGGCCGGGATCTCTCCATCAGGCAAGTAGCCATATTGTTCCGGCCTATGGCGGATGATAAATGATAGGGGTATTCCCAGTGCCCACATCCCCAACCCGAGGATGATCAATGTAATTCGCCACTGATAGACATCAATGAGCCAGACAATGAGCGGGATTAGTATTCCCCCGGCAGAGCCCCCACAGGCTACAATTCCCATCGCCTTTCCCACATTCCTCCTGAACCAATGAGCCGCTGCCGTCATGAACACTGTCCCGGAACACCCGCTCGCTCCGAAGATAAAGAGAACAAAAGCGCCATAAAACATCGCAAGAGAGGTAGTCAGCCCGAGAAGAATAAGCCCAAAGCCTGTTATAAGCACCCCGGAGAATGCGAGCTTTCTCGGGCCCAAACGGTCAACGAGAAATCCCATGAGGGGAGCAAGAATCCCCATCTCCAAGCCACGGAGGGAAAAGGCTATTGAGACAGTGGTGTAGCTCCAACCAAACTCCTCGACTATAGGGTCAAAAAAAGCGGTAAAGCCGTAAGTTGCAGCACCACCGCGATAGAGGGCAAGAAGAAAGCAAGCAAGTACTATCCACCAGCCGTAAAAAATTCTCGCCATAGATGGCTCACCATTCTGCTTTATTAAGGGAGTCCAGCCGAAATCGAAGGGCTCTTTTTTCAGGAGTTGACTTAAATGACAAGGTGGAGGTTCCTTTATAACGCCCCACATTCACGATGTCAACAGCGTCATGATACTCCAGAATCGCGGCGAAAGACATGGAAAAGATAATAGAAAGGATACTTTATTTCAAGATGTTATCGATCATCGGAGGGCAAGCGAAAAGTATCGATTTGCGGTAGAAACATGCACCGGATGCGGACTGACGGAAAATCTATAGTCCAGGTAGATCCTATGTAGGCCTGGGGGCTTAAACAAAGTGGGCCGCTAATGGTAAGCTCCTTAAAAAAACGGATAAGGAGGAAGGAGCTATGAACCATTTAA
>Ga0209636_10002591_pt1 | contig 18484 bp, 15 predicted proteins | sample DeeMarSWOR152_54_FD_187464 | JGI IMG/M metagenome (GOLD analysis project Ga0209636, IMG submission 187464) | Marine sediment microbial communities from White Oak River estuary, North Carolina - WOR-1-52-54 (SPAdes) (version 2) | ecosystem: Environmental > Aquatic > Marine > Intertidal zone >... | reverse complement strand
TTTTAATTAAAAATCTTTAATTTTTTATAAAATATTTTATAATTTTTATAAATTTTTATAAATAACTAAAGAGTTCGTGAAACGAGGTCGGTTCGATTGGGGTCTTCATTTTCTAGGTCAAGCTTTTAAGGATTATCAATATATATTGAAAGACGATGTTCACCGGTCAATTTCTCTCCAGTGTAAGAAGTAGAGCTCTGAGACGCGGAGTATGGTTCAAAGCTTTGGATACTTTAGAGAGGAGGATTCTTACGCTGGCTTCTCGCGTTGTGGACAAGGTGGAGAGTGCGGTGCTCGGGGTTGAGATAGTGAAGATACTGAGGAAGCTTACCGACGCGATGAAGAGCGGGTTCGTCAGGCGGATGGAGGAGTACGGTGCAATACGGGCCAAGAAACTTGTGGCTCAGGCAGCTGAGTGGGGAAGTGGGATTGCGAGTGAATGGGCCTCGGACATCGGCTTAATTAGATATCTGACCTTGATCGATATGAATAGACCATCTGGTTTTGGTATTTGAAATGTCGCCTAACGGTGAAGAGTATGACCAATTCTCACATGAGCATTCCTTGGAGAATCTAACCAATCGGTTTGTAGTCGCCTGCATCCCAGCGTTCAATGAAGAGAAGAATATTGGCGGGGTGGTTGTTAGGGCTCTGAAGTGTGTTGACAGGGTTGTTGTTTGCGACGATGGTTCTTCAGATCTAACAGGCGACATTGCTAGGGGCCTGGGGGCGATTGTGGTGAGGCATGAGCGGAACCTGGGGTATGGCGTTGCTTTGAAGAGCTCATTCCAGGAGGCGTTGAAGTTGGGAGCGGAAATTATTGTTACTATTGATGGTGATGGGCAGCACGATCCCAGGGAGATTCCAATGCTTGTTAGGCGGCTTGAGAAGGGGGACGTGGATATCGTTATAGGATCGAGGTTCGTTGAGGGTGGTGGGTCGGAAGCTCCCCGTTGGAGGGAGAACGGCATCAGGTTTATCTCCGAGTTGGTCTCGACTGATGGCTTGAGCGTTACGGACGCTCAGTCTGGATTCAGAGCCTACAACAGGGAGGCGCTTGAGAAATTTTCATTGACTGAGGATGGTATGGGGGCGAGTACCGAGATCCTGTTGAAATCCGAAGACATGGGGTTTAAGGTAGCCGAGGTCCCGATAAACATAAGCTACGACGAGGACTCCTCGACACATAATCCTATAGTTCAAGGAGTCAGTGTAGTGTTGAGCACGGTGAAACACATCTCAATGAGGAGGCCCCTGTTGTTCTATGGTTTGCCTGGTTTCTTGGCATTGAGCATCGCGGGCGTCTTCTGGGCCATGACCATACAAGAATATACAATCAGACACACGATTAGCACTAATGTTACCCTGATAGCTTTGAGCGCGACTCTTGTTGGTTTGATGCTTATGACAACTGGGATCATTCTATGGGTCCTTGTGAGTGTAATTCGAGAGAAGCCTAGTTGAAAATCTCTACCATTTTGGGGACACGCCCAGAGATCATCAAGAGGTATTTGGCGGTTCAAGAGTACGCACAGGTAGGAGGGGATTATTTCATCCTTCATACTGGTCAACATTACTCCTACATCATGGACAAAGTCTTCTTTGAGTAGCTGGGTCTACCTAAAGCGAAGTATAAATTGGATATTGGTTGCTCGCGTTAGCTGTTCCACTACAAGTTCACTTTTATATAATGCTGGAGAAAGTTTGATATGGAAAACTTACCTTATGAAACGAGACAACAATTAGGGGAGAATATTTTGATCCTAGAAGATGCAAGAGTTTTGGTGACTGGGGGGGCAGGATTCATCGGTTCTGAGGTTGTGAGGCAGCTCTGTGAAAAGAAAGCTCATGTGACCGTTCTCGATAACTTCTCATCGGGGAAAAGAAAATACATTGAAGGTTTCGATGATGTTGAAGTTATTGAGTCGGATATATGTGACGAAGAGAAGATTTCGACCGCCTTAAAAGATCAAGAGTTTGTTACTCATCTTGCTGCTCTGCCTTTTATACCAGACAGTTACAATTTTCCTCAGGAATTTTTCAATATCAATACAATTGGTACAATCAACATTATTTGGCAATCCATTCAAACTGGATCTGTCGAAAGGTTTGTTCATATCTCAACGAGTGAAGTTTATGGGTCCTCTAAGTACATACCCATGGATGAAGATCATCCTACTCTTCCGCACTCGACTTATGCGGTTAGTAAACTTGCTGCGGATCGGGCTGTTTTCACTATGCACAAAGAGCATGGATTTCCAGTCGTCATTATAAGGCCTTTCAATTCTTTTGGCCCCAACATCACTCAACCTTACATAATTCCTGAAATAATTCTTCAGCTTCTCAATGGGAATAGTACGCTGCATTTGGGTAATGTGGAAAGTTCAAGGGACTTCACTTTCGTCTCTGATACTGCCAAGGGGATAATTCTGGCCTTATCTGAGAAAAGAGCAATTGGGGAGACGATCAATCTTGGACGAAGTGTGGATATTAAGATCAGGGATTTGGCGTTTCTATTAGCTGAATTGATGGGTAAAGAAATAAGAATCGAGACTGATCATGCTCGTTTGAGGCCTTTCGATGTTGAACGTCTTTGTTGTTCTAATAAGAAAGCTGAAGAATTGCTTGGATGGAGGCCTATAGTCCCACTTGAGGATGGGTTAAAGTCGACCATTGAATGGATCAAGAATGAAGGACTGAGTTTCAAGGATCCCTTTGGGGGATGGACCAAGACGTACAACCCCAGAAGTATTAAATTTGGGTAATAATTAGGTATGGAATTCTGGTTAGGAAAGAAAATATTGGTGACTGGTGGAGCCGGATTTTTAGGCTCCTTTATCGTTGAGAAATTATTAAAAGAAAAGAATGTAAATCCTGAAAATATCAGCGTTCCGAGAAGTAGCACTATGGATCTTAGAAAGTGGGAGAATTGTGTAGAAGCTGTAAAAGATGTTGATGTCGTCATACATCTGGCGGCTAAGGCCGGTGGAATCGGGTTCAACAGGAAATATCCTGCGACCTTGTTTTATGATAACGCTATAATGGGGATTCAGTTAATGGAGGCCGCAAGATGGGGAGGGGTGGAGAAATTTGTAGCAATAGGGACCGTGTGCGCTTACCCAAAATATACGCCCCTTCCTTTTATGGAAGAGGACTTGTGGAATGGCTATCCTGAGGAAACCAATGCTCCTTACGGCCTTGCAAAGAAGATGTTGTTGGTTCAGGCTCAGTCTTACAGGAAACAATATGGTTTCAATGCGATCTATCTGCTTCCGGTCAATTTGTATGGTCCAAGGGATAATTTTAACCCTGAACATTCGCATGTAATCCCTGCACTGATCAAGAAGATGATAGATGCTATACTGAATCGTGAGAGTGAGGTTGTGGTCTGGGGTACGGGGAAACCTTCTAGGGAGTTTTTATATGTTGAAGACGCTGCTGAAGGAATCCTTCTTGCTACTGAAAAGTATGACAAGCCTGATCCAGTAAATCTTGGCACGGGCGAGGAGATTACGATTAGAGAGTTGGTTCATTTAATCACGGAACTCACAGGATATGAAGGAAAAATTATATGGGATGCGTCAAATCCGGATGGACAACCAAGAAGGTGTCTTGATGTGGACAGGGCCAAGGAAGAGTTTGGATTTGTAGCAAAAACCGATTTCAAAGAAGGATTAAAAAGAACGATTGAATGGTATAAAATCAATTTATCTTGAATTCCATGTCTGCTTATTGGAGCTTTAAATACAGGTTTATATGAGGGTTTTGGTTTTAGCGCAGTATTTTCCTCCAGATATAGGTGGAGGTAGTACTAGGGCATTCAACGTGGCAAAGGGTTTGAGGAAGAAAGGATGCGTTGTAAGAGTTGTTACTGCATTTCCCCATTATCCTTTGGGGAGGATACCATCTCGATATAATGGTAAGGCGCTGATGTTTGAAAAAATTGAAGGTATTGAAATTATACGTGTTTGGATTCCAGCTCTGCCTCATAACAGCGTAGTTAACAGGATTTTATTACATATTTGCTTCATCTTTTCATCCCTGTTTGCGTTACCCTTTGAAGGCAAGGTTGACATAATATTCGTGGCGAACCCTAATCTATTTTCCTTCTTCTCCGCCCTCATCTATAGCTTTGTGAATAGAAAACCTATCGTTCGGAATGTAGATGATTTATGGCCTGAGGTGTTCTACGATGCAGATTTGGTGAAATCAAAATTCATCAGGAAAATAATCGACATTATGGCGTGGTTGTCTTATTCCGTTCCTGTAGCTGTTACCCCTATCAGCCAAGCGTACATTCCAAAGATCATCGAAAGGTACAGAATAAGGAAGGAAAAAATAAAGACAATCGAGGTTGGAGTGGATACAACCTTTTTCAATAAAACTTGTATGCACGCCAAGAAAAATGGTGATTTCGTCGCGATGTATTCCGGCATACTCGGGGCGGGATATGATTTTGTAACTGTGCTGAGAGCGGCAAAGCTTCTTTCCAGCAACAAGAGGATATCCTTTGTCATCCGAGGGGTAGGCGAACGTGAAAAAGAAATCAAAAAAATGATAAAGAAGCTAAACCTAAAAAACGTGGTTCTATCGACAAAATTAATTCCTAAATTAGAGTTGGCACTAGTCTTGGCATTAGCAGATATATTTTTGCTCCCAATGAAGGGAGCAGGATCCGCTGACGATGGACTACCAACAAAAATTTTTGAGTATCAAGCTTTAGGTAAGCCGATCATTTGCTGCTCTCGGGGTGAACCTGCTAGGTATATTACCTCTACCAAGTCCGGATTGGTGGTAAATATAAAAGACCCTGATGCCTTAGCTAACGCCATATTAAAACTTTATAACGATAAGGAAGCACTTTCCGAGCTAGGTTTGAACGGTTGGAATTATATCCAGCAATATCTAACGGTGGAAAAAATCGGCGAATATATGTACAATTTATTTAAATCGTGTATTTAGTTATTGTTTATTTAATTGTTATAATGTTCTGAAAGACCTGAAGGTTTTATAAAGGCTCAATGATGAAACAGTAAATATCACACAAAAAAGATTAGAATTATTATGGTAAAAAACATTCTTTCAATAGATGTTGAAGAGATATTTCATATAGAGTATGCAAAAAATGATAATAAAAATTATTCTTATAGATCGTTACAAAATATTTCATTGGTATTAAATCTTCTCAGTAAATATAATACAACTGCAACGTTTTTCTTGGTAGGTGAAGTTGCCCAAGTATTCCCTGAAATAATAAACATGATAAAAGAGGAAGGGCATGAGGTAGCCCTCCACGGTTGGTCTCATTTTCCTCTCTGGAGACTAGACACTACTTCATTTGAAAAAGAAGTTAGAAAATTTAAACAGGTTCACTCGGGTTGTCGAGGTTTTCGTGCTCCTTCTTTTTCGTTGAAGAATGAAACGAAATGGGCTTTAGACGTAATCGAAAAATATGGATTCAAATACGATTCAAGCATATTCCCGACATGGACGCCCCTTTATGGAGTTCCGAAAGCACCGATTGAACCATACTACCCATCTAGAAACGACATATCTGAAAAAGGTTCACCAGAATACGAGATCCTAGAATTTCCTATGACCGTCTACTCTTTAGCTGGTATCAAAATACCAATAGCAGGAGGTTTTTGGTTGCGTTTCTGGAACATTTCTTTGATCGATAGATGTATCAAGAAACTAAATGAGGGGGGTTTGCCCGCAGTATTGTATTTCCATAATTGGGAGTTCGATCCCGGTATACCAAAACTTGATTTAAATTTTATACATCATTTTGTTACCTATTATAATTTGTCAGGGATAGAAAAAAAAATAAGACACCTTTTAAGAACTTTTAAACTAACAAGTTTTACTGATTATATTGACGAAGTATAAATTATTAAAATGAACTCGGGAGTAGTAATTTTGACTGAATCGCCTTTTAAGAGACCATCTCCAACTGCCACTGGAGTTTTAAGATGTCTGAAAAAAGAAAACATTCCTACTTTATTAATTTCATCAAATAGGCATGATCCTGCTGTATACTCTAAATATGTGCGTTACTATCCTACATTAGATCCTAAAAGATTCCCTGATAAATATATGCAAACTCTATTGGATATAGGCAGAGACGATAAAAATTATGTTTTGATGCCAACTTCGGACGATACTCTAAAATTAGTTTCTAATTATAGAGATTTATTATCAGAATATTTTATATTGTTTTTACCAAAAAGAGAGGTAATAGATGTGTGTTTAAACAAGAGAAAGATGTACGAAATAGCTATAAAAAACGATATCCCTGTTCCGAGAACCGTTTTTTTTGATGATGTTGATGAATTGAGAAAAGCGTCTAAAGTTGTACGATACCCTTGTCTTGTGAAACCCCATACCAACGATGAAAGAATATTTTTTCACAAGAAAGTCATTCAAATCGAGTCCCCTAGCCAGTTAATTTCTGTTTTCGAGTACCTGCATGAGAAAGAATGTATTCCCATGATACAGGAAAAAATCATTGGTCCCCCTTCTAATCTTTACAGTTTAGGAACCGTGATGGACGAAGATCATGAAACGGTTGCGGTGTTTACGGGCCGGAAAATTAGACAACTGTCCTATGATTTCGGTGTTGGAACGTTTTGCGAAAGTCTCTGGGTGCCGGAGGTCGCAGAACTCGGAGTAAAGTTGCTCAAATCAATAAAGTACACTGGTATAGCCCAGGTGGAATTCAAATTTGATCCTAGAGATAGAAAATACAAGTTAATGGAGATAAATGCCAGACCTTGGTTCTGGGTTAGTCTCACAGCTGCTTGCGGTATGAACATACCCTATATTTTATATAAATTAGCGATCGGAGAAAATGCTTGTGTCAAAGGGTTTTTAGAAAACATTAAATGGCAGTGGACCTGCGGTGACATCGGCTTATTTATTACACAGATAATTTCTAAAAACCCAGACTTCTCTTTTAGAGATTTTTTTCATAGTTTATTTGAAAAACGTGTTTTTGCAACGTATTCTATTAACGATTTAAATCCATTCTGTACAGAAATAACACAATCGGTATTATATATAAAGAATCTTTTAAGATACTTTATTTAGAATCGTTAATTTTTATATAGAATTAGTAACTTTACAGGCGTTGACAAAATGTTCAAATTTAATAGTAAAGAATTTAGTATAATAATTCTATTCATGATGTAGAGTGGTTTAAAACTAGTGCCGGATATGCCACCTATGCAGAAGATCATTGAACTATTGGATGAGAATGATTTCTTCCTATGGGAATATTATGGTAGAGGTTTTTTAGGTAAATTTCAGACTTATATATTTAGAAGTCGTATAAAGGTGCTGATGAAGTTGCTGAAATGCTTGAATTTGATACCAAAGACTATTTTAGATGTAGGTTGTGGTCCTATGTTTATAAGTTATTCTTTGACTAGAACCTTTTCTAGTGAATATATAGGAATTGATCTAATACATTCCAATAGATTGAAGAAATACAGAGATGCTATGCGAAATATTGGTGTAAAAAATATTGAGGTTATTAGGGCAAGCGCTGAATATCTTCCTTTTAAAGATGAATCTTTCGATATTTTACTCTCTCTCGATGTGATTGAACACCTTAGACAACCGAGAACAGCCATTATAGAAATCTCAAGAGTGAATAAGAATATATTTGGGATATCACTACCTTTGGAAAATTTATTTCAGAGACTCGCTCGGATAGGCTTCAAACTAATGAAAATCATGGGAGATCCTATGCCCAAGAAATCAAATCAAATTAATATTACCAAAATTCCTAATTATCATTATGTAGGAGATATAAAAACATACGATGACATGATCATTGAACTTAAAGAGCAATTCATTCCTTTTATCGTGAATTATACGCCGATAGGATTATTTAAGTCAATTAATGTTAATGCTGTGCATCTCTTTAAAAAGAAAAAATTAACATGAAATTTACTGTATATTTCTCTGAACTCTTATTTTGATGGATTAATGACGGAGAATATTTTCAGTTACAAGTAAGTTGAATAAATAATAGTCATAAAATGGTAGCAATATGAATAATAATGATCTGAATAAAACGTTGACTTATAAATTAAATAAAAATTTTGATATGCATACAAAAATATTAAAGAATGAAATAATGGTTATTTGCGAAAAGACTAATTATGAACCTTCAGATATAATTTTTTCTTTAGAAAGGTTTCTTCAGGTATATAATAATATGCTAAATGATATATCAAAGGTTCATATCGTTTGTAGTTATGACATAAGGGGGATAAAAAGAATAAAAATTCCAGGTAATATAGTGTTACATAGAGCAGGAGTTTGGCGCGAAAGAAAAGGATATATTCGTTTATTCTTTCATTTAATATATTTCTTTCGCATAATAAAAACTTCTAATGATTTACTCAAAAAAAACCAAAATATATCAGTTATAATGAATCTTATGAATCATCAAACAATCGGTTTAATTGCTATTTTCCTTTCTAAACTTTCAGGACGTAAATCCCTTGTAAGAATAACAAATGAAATTAGTATTAATCACGGTTTTACCAAGAAATTTAGATTATTGAAACTATTCTATAAAGTCGTAATGCAAAGAATGGAACGATTCATTCTTGATGAAGCGGATGTCTTAATTTCTGTTTCTCCTTTAATTCTAAAAAAATATCCCCAATATAAAAATAAAATATTCCTGATACATGGATCGACACCTGCATTGGAAGCTTACTGTCATAACAAAATAATAAAGAAGACTGTAGGGAAATATTTCCATATATTATTTGTGGGGCGTCTTGAGCCAATAAAGGGGGTCGACATTTTATTAGATGCTTTAGTTGGTTTACGAGATGTAAAATGTGTTATCGTGGGAAAAGGGAGTATGGAAGATCGGCTTAAGGAAAGGATTCTCGAACTTCAGCTTCAAGACACCGTAATGTTATGTGGTCTTCTCCACCAAAAGAAAGTGTTTAAGCTCATGGAAAAATCAGACCTTTTGGTATTACCCTCTTACTCAGAATATTCGCCAAATGTTCTTATCGAAGCCGCAGCAATTGGGACGCCAATAATTGCTTCAGCAATTCAAGGCAACAAATCTTTGATTAAGCACGGAAAAACCGGACTTTTATTTAGGAAAGGAGATGCAAAAGATTTACAAAAAAAAATCTCATTTATACAAGAGAATCCAAAGGTTAGGGAAATCCTGAGGAAAGCAGCTAAAGAAGAAATTTGTACTATTTATTCTCCTATTATAAAAAGGAGGAAAGTAGAAAATTTATTTAAATTACTATATAACGAATAAACTTATTTATATAGTAGGAGTAAAATAATGAGTGATTTTGTTTTTATCCAAGATAGGAGTTATGCAGTAGAGGCATTTAAGTCTGCTTTATGTGAGGAAGGTTATTCAGTAGATGTAATTCCGCTTTCACATATTTATAAGTGGTCTCTACCTAATATTTTAGAAATATACAACATTATAAAGAACTCATTTATAATTACATCGGCAGTATTTGTCTCTCCATCAATATTGGCATTATTAAATAAAATTAAGTTAGTATCAAATGGATATGTTATAAGAATGTGTGGAGACCCATTAATAGAATTGAGAACGAGAGGTTTTTTCAAATATAACATAGAGACAATTACCGTAAATTTTGGATTGAAAAATGCTTCAGCCATTTTCTATGTCGCAAAATATCTACAAAAAATTTATGAACAAAAATTTCCAAATCTTAATCATAAAACGATTTATAATGGAATTGATATGAATATTTTTTCTCCTAAAATGGGAGATAAACAATTATTTGATTATTATATAACTAAAAAAAGTAATGAAAATAATGAGTTAAATGCGGTTTGTGTTATGAATTTTAACATTGAATTAAAAATGAGATATTTACCCATATTTGCTAAAATTTTACAAAAAATAGAGCGTAAATATGACATAAATTTCTTCTTTATTGGGGGGGGCGTGTATTTTACAAAATGCCAGTTGATTTTTAAGGATTGTAAAAATGTATATTTTTTAGGAAAATTAAGTAGAAGAACTTTATCCAGAATTCTACCTCTATTTGACTTCTTCTTTTATCCTACATCTCTCGATGTATTACCAAACGTACTCCTAGAAGCGAGTGCTTCTGGCCTTGCCTGCCTTTCCACATACGTAGGTGGAATACCTGAAATTGTAATTCATGAAAAAACAGGATTATTGAGCATTTCATCTGATAACTTTTATAATTATTTAAAAATATTGATTGAGGATTCGAACCTCAGAAAAACCTTTGGGAGAGCTGCTCGAAAGTGGATGGAAAAAAATTTTAGTGAAAATATTGTTGGACAACACTTTGTAAAAGAGTTATTCTCATCATTAAACACCAAAGGTTCATTAAACCTCTATTAAAGTAAATCTAATGAGATCGACTGAATAAAAGAGATATAGAATTTTATAAAAATCAATGGATTTATAAATTTTTGCGTGTAATGTAAAAAAATTAAACTAGATATCTAAATATGGGCTGTATAATTGAACTTTAATAAAGTATTGAATTTTACCATTGTATTAATTCCCTTTATAATTTTATCTTATATGACTTTATGGTTGTTTGAAACCTCTCTGAAGTACCTTTTTATTATTATTGAATTCTTTTTAATGGCCACTCTTTTTATCCTTTCAAATGATGAAATATATGTAATAAAATTTAAATTAGCAATAAATATTCTTCATTATATAGATATTTTAGTTGTATTTTTAACCTTTTTATTATTTGCGTTATCCTTAATGAGTTTTAATAATTTCTTAACACTTGTTCTTGGAATTTTCATCTCTTTTTTTGGTTTAGGTTATGCCCTATTAAGGGTTTTTAAATTCCACCCATATAAAAGTAAACTGGAATGGTTCGTCCTTTCATTTTGGTTAAGTATACCCATTAACTGTTTAATATATAGCCTTGTTTTGATTCTTCCTATCGAATATGATAAACAGATGATATCCCTTCAATATTTTATATTTACATTTTTGTTGTTAATAATTTTACGTCTACGAAAAAAAGATGTGAGTTTCGAATTTAATTATTTTTATGTTGAAATTAATAATTTACTACTAATTACAATTGTTATATTTTTTTTCATTACATCGATTGCTGCAAACTATCCGGATATGGTGCAACGTCCAGGACTTGATATTGTAAGGTCTTTTACTAAATCTCAACAAATTAATCTAAATCCACAGTTCTATAAATCTTCTTATCCTTGGTACCATTTCCAGCTATCCTCATTAATACTCTTCTATGAAGGGCCAAGAGAAATTATCCAAACAACAATCGCGTTTTTAAGTGTTTTTTCATTTCTATCTTTTTATGTTTTATCTAAGGCTTATCTGGATGAACTAGATAGGAAATTAGCGATCTTATCCACGGTTTTATGGAGTTTGTTCTCCGGCTTTGGTTGGCTTTATTTTTTCGTGTTGAAGCTTTGTCCTGAAGGACAATTTGATCTCCTAAGGGTTCATAATTTTGCGAGAAGAGCTTCATTTCAAGATATTGGGTATGGCCAGGGTTCTTGTATCTGGTTATGGTTCAGACCCTTGACATTAGGCATAACAGGATTTTTCATATTATTATATCTCTTGAGACGGAAAGACCTCAGCTCCAGAAGCCTCTTATCTTTAACATCTTTTTCTATATTTACTTTAGGCCTGCTTCATTATAGCGAGTTGGTGTTCTATGTAGGGTTCCTTTTTATGTTATGCGTTATTTTTTCTGATGAACAATTAACATTGAGGGAAAGCTCTATCTCATCTTTAATTGGACTGTCTTTTACAACTGGATTTGTTTGTCTTTATCAATATAGAGGTATTGATGTTAGCATATCTACCTTTATTTTTGGACTTACATTCGTAACAGCTGCACTAGCCTTATTGGTAACAAGATTCAAATTAAATAGGTTAAAATATTTCTTTAATGATCATAAAATAAACTTTTTTTATCGTTATATCGTTATTGGTTTTATGATTATATGGATTTCCATGCTTTTTTATTGGTACTTACATGCAAAAGAGTTTTTAGACTACCAATCCTATCCCATATACGGTGTTCCATGGTTACTTTATCCTACTTTGATCGGTGTTTGTGGATTACTTACCTTCCATGGAATAAACTATCTTTTTAAGGAATATAGTAACTATCCTGTTTTGATTTTTATTATAATATTTATTTATGGAATCATATTGGGAAGAGTTTTGACATATATTAATATCAATTTTATGAATATTGGTTATTGGGAAAGCAGAATAATTCCATTGACTTTCTCCTCCTCTTCCATACTGGCTTCTATACCGTTACTCCGTTTCTTAAAGAAATTAAACTCAAGACCTTTCATCAAAGTAGCATTTTTATCGCTGATAATATTCAGTGGTTTAAATTCAACGCTGCTAACAATAGAACATCAAATACTTCTAACCTCAAAAATTAACCTTACCAAAGAAGAGCGCAAAGATATAGAAATACTAAGCCAAATGAACCTAGATTCACAACTACTAACTTTTTCAACGCGTTCCTTTCAAGTTTCAGAATATGTCCCGTTTAATTGGAGAATCGAGGATTTAATGAACGCTCTCTGGTCAGCAAAGTCTCCAGAATTTGTGCTCGATTATTTATTTTCAACAGGCTATCCCGCGACTATCTATCTAAAAGATAAAGATATTGCGATGCTTTCACAACCATTTTATTCTGAGGGATATTTGATTCAGCATCTGATAAAGGGATCCGCGGAACGCTACAATAATATAATCACGAAAATTTATGACCTGACGTATTTAGCCCCCCCAGTTGAAAGTAGTGATGTCGTCCTCATATTACCAGAAGATGACCATCTTTACCTTTTTGCCTTTGATATGTTGTCTCTTGCAGGATTCAATTACACCACGGCGTCTATAGCCGATCTTCAAACAATAAGAAATGCCAGAGTAGTAATAGTCACGAATGAAAATTTAGCGATGCTTGTGTTAAAGTTTAAAGAGGCTTTTGGATTCGCCTTTAACCGTTTAATAATTTTGAACCTTGATGGAGATTACGGCGAATTTAGTGATTTTGAGTTATTATCAATAAATGCATCCTTTAATACTACCAAATTACACTTTGGTAATGTAAGCACGATTATTTCATCAATTTATTTCAATAACGAAACAAGGATAGATATTTTGAACTTAGGTTCGATTATAAAGGATTTCGGAAACGACATTAGAGCATTACGCCCTCTACTCAAGAACATTACAATAGCATCTTTAGGTGGTTTATCTAGCTATAATATTGAAGAATATCTAGAAAAGAAGGAAAACACCATGAACTTTGAAAATGCAATATTAGTTGGCAACATCACAGTGTCTTTTAACTCCATTATTATTCACAATCGAAAAGACTTGAAGATAAAGGTTATCGTGGATGGAATCGAACACTCAATTACTCCAAACACCTTATTCACTTCTGTAGCGGGTTTTGATGAGGCAATTTTGAACACTAATTATTCAAATATAAATCCAGGAAAAGGATACTACCTAAAAATGATCGTGGACGATACTAAAATTTTTTTCAGTGGCCTAGAAACTTCTCTCATTACCTATCTTGAGGATGGCTCTCTAAACATATTTAGAGGCAATAAAATAATTATCAAAATCGAAGGTGCAGAATTATTTTTAAGAAAACCTATAATAAATGTAGATGGAAAAGGAGAGTTCAAGAGTCTTTATACTTATCGTGAACTCCATGAGCGTATAAGATCCCTTGGAAACGATTGCAAGATTAACGGTATTTTCTCATTTGCAGGTATTTATGGCGATACATATTCCATTTGTAATAATTGCAATTTAAAGGGAAATGTAGTCTTATCCCAAAATTTATATGAGTTTGATGAATTCAAATATTTCATTAATATTATACCATATATAATACCGACTCTGATAATGGTGATCGTTATTAGTTTAATAATAAAAAAAATGGACAAAGTGTGATATGGAAAAAAGAAAACAATAATGATCGGAATTGATGGATGCGACTTTAGAATTTTGGAACCACTTTTTGAGAAGAGAGGTCTAGATACTTTTTCAGAGATCCTTAAGCAGGGCGTTCATGGAACATTAATTTCAACAAAACCCCGAATTCTTTACCTGCATGGATCAGTATCCTTACAGGGGTTAATCCTGGAAAGCATGGTGTGATAGACTTCCTGATGAGAGGTAAAGAGGGCTATTATCTTGCATATAGGAATAGAAATGTAAAGACCATTTGGACACTTCTCAATCGTTGCGGGTTCAGGCAGATCATTGTAAACGACCCAATTACTTTTCCCCCGGAAGAGATTAACGGGGTAATGCTAACGGGATTCTCTACGCCACCAGAAAGCAAGAACTTCATATATCCTAAGGAGTTAAGAGGGGAGATTAACAAAGTATGTGGAGGATATCTTTCAGATTTAGACTTCGACTTAGAAAGGAAAATTCCTTCCGATAAAAACGAAGTATACGACTTAATCACAGAATTTGCGAAAAAGATTTATAAGGCTACCATGTATTTGGGAAAAAATTATGATTGGGACCTACTCTCAGTCACGTTTATATCAACTGACAGGCTTCAACATTTCTATTTCGACGATTGGTGTCTGGTTAGTTCGCATTACTAAATGTTAGATAGCATGCTGAAGGACATCATCAGCCTAGAGTCTGAAGCCAATATCCTCATTATGTCGGACCCTGGATTCGGCCCATTGAATAAATGCTTTTACATCAATACCTGGTTTCAAGAAAAGGGTTTCCTATCTGAGGACCAAGGCAAGTTATACAGACTTCTGTCGAAATTAGGTCTTACATATAACAGAATCGTATCAATTTTATTACGGTTCAAATTATATCGGTTTATCGTAGGAATAACTCCACAATCAATAAAAACAGAAGTCCCGATTTTTATGGGAGAACCCAAAACGGACTATAACAATAGCTGTGCTTTTATTAATACGATTAATGGTGGTGTGTATATTAATAATAGTGATCTCCTACTAAAAATTATTAATCGATTAAAATCGTGTAGAATCAAAGGCGAAACACCTATCCAAAGTATTAATATGAGAGACGAGGTTTGGTGGGGCCCCTATGCAAGGAATGCACCAGACATTATTCTGACGCCAGAATATGGCTATGAAATTTCACCTAGGCACGTCCCATCGACATTAGAAAAACCTGAGAAGTTTGGTGATACCCGAACTGGAACCCATAGGCCAGAAGGAATCTTCATTGCCCATGGTCCTGACATTAGGAAGAATTATAAAATTGATCATTGTATCCAGACTTGGGACATTGTGCCTACTTTACTTTTCATGTTGGACAAACCAATCCCCTCATATATGGATGGACGAGTAATTAAAAAAATTTTTAGAAATGTTTAGTTCTTACAAAATTTTTTATATTATGCTCTTTTGATAGAAAATATAATTGAAATTATTAGAAATTTATAAAATAAAAAGTCACTTTAGGAAGTTACATGTATTTTAAATAATATTTTTAGTTATAAAAAAATTTGAGTGACGTTTTTTATAAGTTGGGTTCCAAAACATAATTATCTCAAGCTTGAGTACTAGGTTAGATCGTTCAAATACACGCATTATTTGCACATAAATATTTATCATATTATATTTGCTAGAGAACGAAATAAATATACAATCATATTAAATAGTATATATAAATTTAAATATAACTTAAAATCACCTATTTTTATTTGATTATTCAACCAAACAAAGCTATAGGCCGTATATAATCCTATAGGAATGTTATATATTAATCTACTTTTTATAATCTCATTATTAAGAAGATAAGGTAGGAAAGAAACAATTAAAATAATTATAAGACATACTTTTGGCGTAAATATTTGTCCAAAGATAAATATTCCTACAATAGATAATATTAGTAGAATAACATTAGATTCAAGACCACAATACATTCTTCTGAAAGAAAATATAGTGCTAGACCAGAATCTAGAAATATAAACTAATTCACCAATTGCTCTAGATGAAGCCGATGCACCACCATATCCTTGAAATACTTTTATTTTTACAATTTCCGAAAGTGCCAAGAAAAATAAATAAAAAAGCATCATCTTAAACCTATCGTATCCTTTATCTCCCTTTCGATCGTCGTATAATATAAAAAAAGCCGTTAAAAAAATAGTCGCAAAATACTGGTCAAATGTCCAAGGATGAGTGAACACAATTAAAATTCCTATCAAAGAAGCAATTATAAGACTGAAAAAACATCTACAACGAATGGCTCTGAATAAAAATCCCAATGATAAAAATACAATAGATAAAGCCAACATATTCGTCAAAAAAAACGAGAACATACCCACAGCTACCTGGATACCACATACTGTGAAAAAAGAAGACCAAGAAGCGATCCAATTATCCATAAATAATTCTCTTGCCAAAAAATAAATAGAAATTGCTAACAAAGGATTTAGAATCACTGGTAGATATTTAACAGCTGAGACCACATCTAACCCAAATATAGTTTGAAAACCGTATATGACGAGATATATAAACGGCCTAGAACTACCCCAAAACTTAAACACTTGAGAAAGATCCTTCTCAACTAGTTTTCCCTTCTCTACATAGTGATCAAAATCCACGCCCACATTTCGATTTCGTGGATTCACAGATGGTAAATAGGGATATATAGCTGCGACAACTCCCAAAATTATGGAAAAAACTAGAAGAAATTTTGACCATCGGGACTCCTTATTATTAGCTATCCAGCTAAGACTCACATTGTTAACATTTCTTCCCCATCTCCAATGCACTATCAGCTTCGGAACCCATAGAAACATCAAGGGTATAGAAAGAAATGGAGCCAAATGGGCTAACAAATAGAAAAGGCCCATCTCAAGATTGGCATACCATAGAAATGGGCTAGACAAGCCGATAGGGAGGAAGACAACCCAGTGCAACAGCGCAAGGGCCTCAATTGAGCCAAGCAGTACGAGTACACCTGCGAGATATCTTCCTATTTTACGGTCAGCCCACAGGCCACCCACTACGGCTAATAGAGATCCTGCCGAGACGACGGCCTCTAAGCTCGTGAATGGATAGAGAACTATTGCCACAACGGGAAATGGAAGAACAAAAAAACGTCTCTTCCATACCATCCAACTGATCCAAATCAATAGAAAAAAAATCAAAGGAGGCACAAAGCTCAAGCCCAGATCGAACCGCACCGTGCTCGTCGCCCCATGGATCATCGGGTAGTAGACCACATCCAACACATCAAGGAGCTGGAGCGTCCCCAAGACAGTCAACAAGGCGAACAGCAGAGGCGCCGACCAGACACCAATAAGGGCGTGGAGATCCGGCTTCCTAATCTGGATGGATACCCTCCACGCCCCATCCTTCCCCTCCATCGGCGCCCCCCATCAACAGATCAAAAATCACCGTTTAAACTATTAGAAATAAAGGGTATAATCGCACGAATTAAAACATAATTACGCTCACGCAATTGCCAGATATATACATTATGGGTCAACGCGCAACGCGCGATATTACGAGCGCGATCATCTGAGGCGACGCAACCAATTTAGCAAGCAGAGTTAAATTGCATAAACGAAGAACTCCACATAAAATAGAAAATCTTAGTGCACAAGCAAAACACAAATAATAACATTATTCAGTAACCATATTTCGTCTCCATTTAAATCAATGTCAACATTATTTTGAACTCAATGAAGCCTAATAAAATGAATCAACATATTGGAGACACTAAATCAATGATACAAGAAAACCAGAACATTGAATATCTTCTTAATTCAATGACGAAATACAGAATTTGGCAGCTGAAATAGGCACTCTTTAGGATAAAAGCTTAAAAATTCACCATACACTCGTAGAGCCGCCTTTTAAAAACTGTTTATTAATGGTATCGTTTTGAAGATCGTAGCGTGCTTCACGAAAATCCATCAATATTCAAGCCAATCATAATTGTACCATAAAAAAATAAAACGCGCGCGGCTCCAATCAAATAATTATTTAATCCGCCTGATAATATGAGAAGACGTTTACCCGGTCGGCGCTCAAGCCATTCTATGAGCGCCGTTGTATCTGGACTGGATGTCCACAAGGAATACACCTACGCAACCATCCTGGGACCAGACGGAGAGAAACTGGCCCAGAGGAAAATGCCCAATGAGGAGGTCCCCGCCTTCCTCAAACCCTACCGGGTGGAACGAGTGGCCATGGAGGCCACCACCAGCATCGCACCCCTCCACCGAAAGCTCACCGAGGAGGGATACGACGTCACAGTCAGCCACCCGAAGAAGACCCGTCTCATCGCGGAGGACCGCATCAAGACGGATCGGGTCGACTCCCAGGCGCTGGCGGAGCTGCTCAGGCTGAACAGCCTCCCCGAGAGCTACGTGCCCCCGCCAGACATAGCGGAGCTCCGGGAGAAGGT
>Ga0209636_10002590_pt1 | contig 18488 bp, 21 predicted proteins | sample DeeMarSWOR152_54_FD_187464 | JGI IMG/M metagenome (GOLD analysis project Ga0209636, IMG submission 187464) | Marine sediment microbial communities from White Oak River estuary, North Carolina - WOR-1-52-54 (SPAdes) (version 2) | ecosystem: Environmental > Aquatic > Marine > Intertidal zone >... | reverse complement strand
ATTGTTTCTTGAGACTTATCGTTTACAACTCGATTGCGTGAACAAATATAAGATATGGAATTATCGAAAAGCTGCTTGGGCAGTCGATGAATATGAGAAAGATATCAAAGAACTTTACGAAAATCGCGGATTGGTGGGTTTAAAAACAATCTCAGGTGTAGGTGAAAAAATTGCAGCAAAAATTGAGGATGAACTGAGAAAGCACTTGATATGATTCGAATATTGTCACTCTTTTATTAAATATGGTAGAATCAGACGCAGATCCTCGTCATACACCGTAACATCAGCTTCTTCCTTAACCTCTTCATCCTTAGGATTGAAGGCAATAGAGTAGCCCGCAATCTTGAACATTGGAATATCGTTTCTGCTATCTCCAACCGCAATACACTCATCAGGTGATACTCCTTCTGCTTCAGAAACCTGTTTAAGAACTTCATCTTTATTGAATAATGTGACCAGCTGAACTCCTTCGCCTGTGAGCTTATCATTCTCATCAAAAAGTAGCACGTTAGAAAAAGAATAGTCGATTCCCAGCTGCTTCATCACTCGGTCTGCGAGAAGAGATATGCCACTGCTGATTATTGCAGTTTTATATCCAGCTGACCTCAATTGTTCAATTGTTTCTTTAGCTCCCACATGTAATTCTATTCCGTTTAAAATGTATTCGATCTGTTCTTTAGAGGCGTCACCCCAAAGAAGAATATCAGATCTCATAAACTCTTTATAGTCTATCTCTCCTCTCTCGTATCTCTGAAAGTTTTCATCATTATTCACATGGAAGTAATTGTGGATGAAATCCCAGCTGCTTCTTACACCAACTAGAACTCCATCCATATCAAAAACTATCATCTTGAGCTTTCGCATCTTTTTAATTAACAAGATTGTAACCACAATTCTACATTAGAAGTTTAGAAGCGCATTGCGATATTAGGTGATTGACTGGAATTTATAATACTTCATTCTTGTTTTCTTTTCTCGCATAGAGAAAATTCATTACAGTCTTTAAAGAACTCATCAGCAATATTGAGATGCTTAAAATGGCTGCTAGTTGCAAATCGAGAATTAAAGTTCCACCCGAACTATAATTCAAATTTATTATAGTCACTCCCATCGATAGCGGATTCCCCAAGCCTAAAAGGAAGGATGCGAGAAAAAATCCTATCATCTCGATCGTTAATCCAGCCACAAGATATGCGTTGGATCCTTCACTTGCGGTATTTTTCAAGAAAGAGAGAGCTGCGAGAATCACGCCAACTATTAGCATTACAAATATAAAGGATCTGATGTCAATGCCAGTGTACTCTTTAATGAGAGGTATGGTTCCTTGAATTTCAGGTGGAAGAATCCACAAGCTCAAACTCGGAAGAACCGTAAATATGAATATGTAGAAAGATGAGAATAGTATGGCTTTTTCAATTTTTTTCAGTTCCATATCACTCCTCTGATGTTGGATACTCTTCTAGTTTTGTAGATAAGCTTAGACCAAACATATCAAAAAAGGACCGGCATTCAACAGAGATCTCAACATTCTCTACATCATCACGTAGAAAGCTGGTTGAGATTACAAACTGAGCAGTGTTTCCAGGCGCAATATTTTTTGTATCGCTACCCTCAGCTACAACTGTTTCATCAATCGAGAACATTTTGAATCCAATTTTAACTTTAACATCTAAGACACCCGGATTTTTCGCGGGGATGTTCATTGTCAAATCGACTATACCGGTCATCTCATCCTCAGATGACGTGTAATCGATTTCTTCAATGCTAGTTAGGCTACCCACTAGTGTTGAGGCGATACTGTAGAGAGAGGTTGATGTGGTAACAAAGAGACTGACATAAAGACCTATGATGATGAAAGTGAATATTCTGGAGGGGCTTTTTCTCATAGCAATCCGTTATAACTCAAGTGAAAATCTATTTAATACTATAGATTGGAAATATCCAGATTAAAATCAACATTTTTTACCATTCTAAACTTTGATCGTTACTTTCGAAAGTGCAATGTACAATGTACAATGTTTCAAGTATCCTATTCTTAAAAGGGTAGAAAAGCTTTTCAATCTTTAAAGCAGGATAGTAGGGATTATACTAATTAAAGGTCTGTCCAACTTGTGTATAGCAGGAAAAGATAAACTAGTTGAGCTGATAAAAAAGTATAAGGTGATAAATCCTTTCGAGGAACGGCTCCTCGATGGAGATGGCTATGTTCTAACAGTAAAAGAGGACATCAAACTTCACTATCTTGAGCATAGAAATGTCGTATCTCATCAAATTGTCTACACACCAACCAACTACGTAGCCCACCTGACAGCTAAAAGCAGATTCGGAAGACTAGGCTTATCCTTTCTTAACTCTGTGAAAGTTCACAGTGGATGGGTAGGGAGATTAGCTTTGGAGCTTGTGAATCTGAGTAATGAAAGGAAATCAATCACTATCAAGAGAGGTCAGCCCCTCATACATATCGAATTCATATCGAGAGACGGTAAACCATCACCCTATCTTGGCGAGTATCAATTTCAATTCATGACTCAAGAAGAAGTGAAAACTTATATTCCAATTCTTAAAGAAACGATTCCAAATTATAAAATGTATGAGAAAGTATGGTTTAAGAGAACTTAGTCTTTCTTTTTCTCCATTCTTTTGAAGATGATGTAAGTGAGCACCCCAGCAATTAAGCTTGGGAGAAAAGTCATCGAAACGTGACCCAACAGAAAAGGCAAAACGATGAATGTTGGTTCAGTATCCTCAAGGTCTCCGTAACATTCATTTGTGAGAAGATCTCCCTGTCTGGTAATGGATAAAGTATCTTTAAAGAAGCAGGGAATTGAATTAATCAGCGTGATGGCTAAGATGAAAGCGGCCATAACATAAGTGTATTCTTTCTTCATAGCATTTTATCCTACTTACTTTTTTTCTATTGTATATTATAATTCTAAACTTTAGAACAGCTCCTCTAAAATGGTCTCCTCCTCCATACCCGAACAGACTCGTATATGAAAGCGGCGGATGCTGTTACCCCGAAGACTATGACAAAAACACTTTGTATGAAGGTGACACCGTACTGAAGCAGATATAGTAAGGTGGCTGTGATAAAGAATACAGCGTAAAAGAGAAAACGCGGAAGTGAGAACCTACCAATATTCACAAACTGTTGAAGAATACCCACTTTTACTTGCTCCTTTAAAACGTATTCTCCTGACCTATCCTTCTTAACAACTCGCATGTTACGAAGCTTCTCAAGATGATAAAGAGCCACACTTGGACTAGATAAACCCAGTTCTCTCTGTAACGTTCTCACACCAACTGATTTTTTACCCGCTTTAAGAAGATGCCAATATACTAGTAAAGTAGTACCTTTGAGTTCGGCTTCAATTTTCTCCTCATCAAAAAATGGTTTCGACTCCATATTATTGGACCTCATTACTAAGATTAACAAATAATTAGAAACGCCAAACTTAAAATTCTTTTAATAACATAATATCTGCTTAGAATAATTCGTTCTTTACTTAATTAATGAATTTATGGAAGTAAGTTATGGAGCAGATCGAGATATTTGTGATCTTCTTCTACAGAGGGTTCACATGAGGTAGTCTCATACCACTCATTGAAAGAGCAGAAAAGAACGTAATCCTTGTTGACTACTTCTTTGTAGATGTTCACAGTCTTAGCGTAGAAAGGTATGCTGAGAGGGGGTCTGTCTTTAACGGTTTCAGCGTAAATGGTGTTATCATACTGCAGTTGAACAGATACTGATGTGTATTTGGTTTGTTGATTCCATAGGAGTTTCTGCGCGAGATACGCTTGTAAACCACCTAATACCGCGCTCTCATTACCGACTCCAACATATTTCATGCCAACGCTATACACTAGAGGCGAGTAGACGTCAACTAGGTCAAATGTGTCTGTGAGATCCCCAAGAGACGTTAACACGTGATCCTCGATGCTCATCTTTAACACAAGCCAATATGAGAAAAGCGGATAAGCTTCTTTAATGACTACCCAGTTGCGTGCGTCGCTTGGATTTTCAAATATTATTAGAACAGGTTTACCATCAACCTTCAAGTAATAGTTGTTTTCAGCGTAATTGTCAATAATGTAATCCAACTCAGAACTCAACAACTCGAAACCTAGGAAATCCTCAGAGTCAGTTTCAATCATAATGCAATACTTGAATTTCTCTTCCTCGAGTTTTTGAATAACTGAGCAGCAACCAACAGATCTTAAATCATGTTTCCCCCAATAAGATAATGCGAAGCATTCTATATTCGCGTATCTAGCCCATTCGATGTGCTTATGAATAGTGTCTATGTTTGTTGATGTGTAGTGTTGGAGTTTAGGTGTTTGAGTAGTTTTGTCAGTCCAATCTGAGTCTGAGTTGTACCACAGGTAATAGTAACTGATTGTAGTTGTGTCTTCAGAGTTAGGAGTAAGGTTTGGCATTAATAGAAGAGCCATAATGATTAGAATCGCTGGAAGAATGCTGTATTTTACCCACATCTTGCTCTTTCAACTGTGAAGTGGAAATCGTATAAAAAGATAGTGTGCATTTAGTCGTGTTATAGACAGAATTAATAACATGAAAGTTTCAATAAATAGATTTAAGGATAATATTCTACGTGTATTACTCATTATAATAATCTGAGTTTGTGGTGATTATTTGAAACTGGTTACGGTTAAGCTTCCTGAAGCTCTTATAGAAGCATTGGATGATTTAGTTAGAGCAGAGATGTACCCGAGTAGAAGCGCTGCGATAAGAGCGGCTGTAAGAGACCTAGTCAGAAAGGAAGTTTGGAGAATAGATACTTCTTAAGGTTACCTATCTCGTTTGCCCTCTATAAAGTCTTCAACCCACCTCTTTGCCACTTCGTAGGGTTTTTGAATCGGGGGATGTTTGAAAGCGTATGCAGATATACTTATCAGAGGACCCGTTATTCCACGGTCTATTGCTAGTTTTGTAGCGCGAATCGCATCTATGACTATGCCTGCACTGTTTGGGGAGTCGTTTACACTCAGTTTTAGATCGATTGTTACAGGAGTGTCACCGAAATACTTTCCTTTAGCCCAAATGTAGCATATCTTCTGATTTTTCAGGAAATCAACGTAGTCACTTGGACCTATTCTGAGCGGAATGTTGTAGGGCACAAGAGCCTGTACAGCGCTGGTTTTACTCTCCCTCTTCGATTTTAAGCGATCTTCATCCAACATGTTAAGAAAGTCGGTGTCCCCGCCTATGTTTAATTGATAGCTCTCTTCCAAGAGCACTCCACGATCTACAAGCAGCTTAGCAATCGTCTTGTGGAGAACAGTTGCTCCAATTTGACTCATAACATCGTCACCTGCAACTGGTAGTTCTGCTTTCTCGAATCGCTTCTGCCAGCTTGGAACCGAGGCTATAAATTCAGGGATGCAATTCACGAAAGCACAGCCAGCTTCTAAGGCTTGTTCAGCATACCATTGTGTAGCTTCTTGGCTGCCAACTGGAAGATAATTGATTAGCAGATCGGTATCTATTTCTCTTAGAACGTCAGCTACGTCAACCGGTTCATCGTTTGGGTCGATTTGAATGACAGGTTTAGTGAACCTTCCAACTCCGTCCAAGACTCTTCCTTTTTGGACTTTAACTCCTAGTTTTGGAACCTTGCAGAAACGCACAGCATTATTGGGTTTACAAAATATTGCTTCTCCTATGTCTTTACCAACCTTTTTCGCATCGACATCGAATGCTGCCACGAATTTGATGTCCTTTGCATGATAACCGCCAAAATCTACGTGCAATAAACCGGGTACATACTCATCGGGTTTCGTGTCTTTATAGTAGTGAACTCCCTGAATTAATGCTGAAGCTGAATTCCCAACACCAACTATCGCAGCTTTTATTTTTGCCATATCATGCGCACCCAATATTTTATGGTTATAAAATATATCATTGGATATCGGGTTGAGCAAATATAAAAGATTTTTGAACTCTATTGAATGATTGCGAGATACTGTTTCAATGTATCTTCAGGGCTTTCAGATTGAATAATGGATCGACCGATGAGCAGGTAGTCAGCTCCAGCACTGAGCGCTTCAGTAATTTTTCCACCTTGTATTCCAATTCCAGGCGAATATATGGGTATTTTACCTTTCAGGACAGTTCTTATTTCTTCAATTTTTTCAGGATAAGTCGCGCCCACAATTGCACCGTCAGCATTCCACTTCAAAGCTTTTTCTGCGAACACTATATATTGAGGTTTAATTTTCCCATCTTCACCAATAACCTGCTGTCCATACCCTTCAGACGCTCCCTTGTGGCTCATGTAAATCAGAAGAATAACACCTTTTCTCCTTTTTTTAGCACTTTGAAAAACTGGAGCTAAACCTTCATCCCAACCTACAAATGGATTAGCTATTACAGCGTCAAAACCAACATCAAAATATTTGTTAGCTATGATCGTATTTGTACTGCCAATATCGTTAATCTTACAATCCATTATAATGGGTACACCCTTATCATGTGCCTCTTGAACTATAATTTTCAATTTATCAAGACCAAGAGGAAGGCTTAAGTGACGATTTATTTTAAAAGCACAAACATATTTTGACGTTCTATCTAAAAATGTCAAGGCTTTGGAGAGAAGAAGACTGGAATCAAGTACAAAGTCTAAATTTAACACTATTTTAGATTTGTGGCTTTCACTTGATTCCGCTATATTTTTTCTGAAAGATCCAAGATTTGGCATAAAGTCCAGTTCCATGAATGTTTTTATTCTCATAATCAATTAAGTGCATAAAAAGATTGCAGATTAAAAAGGCTCGCGGAGTGTAGTAATCTAAACATGTCAATTCCAGAGCCTATTAAAGAAATCGTCGCCAGGAGAATAGCTGGAGAAATAATACTTTCTAATGACCCAGGCGTAACTATGAGAAAGTGGCGCGAAATATTCAGAATATTTCAGACACAACTGGCAGACGAACTCAGCGTGGCTCCATCCGTAATAAGCGACTACGAGGGAGGAAGAAGGAGGTCGCCTGGAACTAAGTTCGTGAAAAGATTTGTAAAAACGCTAATTGCAATAGATGAAAGTAATGGAGGACGATTGCTACGGGATCTCGCTCGACTTACAAGAAATACTTCCAATGCACTTGTAGACATTCAAGAGTACTCCGTTCCGATAAAAGCTGAGAAATTTTGTAGAATAATCAATGGAATTCCAGTAGCTGGAAAGGAACTTTTAAACAGAGAAATATATGGCTACACGGTTATAGACAGCATAAAAGCCATTTCAACCCTTTCAGGAGTGGATTTCTATCAAATCTTTGGCTCAACAACCGAGAGAGCACTAATCTTCACAAATGTTACGCATGGCCGATCACCAATGGTCGCGGTGAGGGTTCATCATTTAAAGCCAAGAATGGTTGTTATTCATGGACCTGAAAAGATTGACGAACTTGCGATTCGCTTGGCTGACATTGAGCAGATTCCACTGATACTATCGATGAAGGATTCTGTTGAAGAGTTACTTCGATCCCTACGAGAATACCGGAAATAATGACGTTATAACTATTGGGGAGTTTATGGTTACATTTAAAAGTAAAAAGATAACCAAAGAGAGACCATCACATCACTCCTTAAAAGGAAAACTTGAAAGAAAGATGAAGTTTCTATGACGTTTACAGGATTTGAGGTCAGCTTTGGTCTCTTCTCAATTATTGCTTTTGGCATTATTTCCCTGAAACTTAAGATTGTAGATTTTTCAGGTTTCATCGCAGGGCTTGGAATAGGATGGGTGATTTTCATATTCGGAGGATGGCGGTGGTTCATCCTCATCTTAACATTTCATATCGTAGCAGGCTTGTCAACAAAATATAAGTATGAAGTGAAAAGGAAGAAGGGAGTCGCTGAAGAAAAAAGGGGAGCTAGAGCGTGGTCGAATGTATTAGCGAATGGAAGCATGGCTTCTCTTCTAGCAATATTGAATGTCTACAATTTGAATGAGATTGCTTTTGCCGGTTATTTGGGAGCAGTTAGTACAGCTATAGCTGATACTCTAGCAACTGAGATAGGACTTCTTTCCCCTCAAGAACCAAGGTCGATCATCAATTTCAAGAAAGTTCTATCTGGAACATCAGGCGGTGTGTCTTTACTTGGGGAGATTGCTACAATTACCAGCGCAGCACTTATTGGAGCGATAGCCTATCTCACACAAGAGCAAAACTGGAGTCTTTTAACTATTTTATCTATTTCAGTGATTTCAGGTTTAGTTGGAAGTACTTTTGATAGTGTTATAGGAGCAACATTGCAAGCACAATACAAGTGTATAAAATGTGGGAAAAACACAGAAAAAAGCAGACACTGCGGAAAACCATCAATTAAAATTAAGGGTCATCGATGGATAGATAATAATATAGTTAATTTGATTTCTATAGGTGTTGGAGCTGCTATTGGCATCTTCCTGTTTTTTATGTAGTTCAAAGTTTTATAAATTCAAGAAGAAATCAAAGTAACTGTTCTAATTACGCTTGGTATCTTACGCAGTTTTGTAACGGCTTCATCCAAGGCTTTTAAATCAACGCCTTCAATCCGCGACACTATATCAAACTCGCCATAGACCGCTTTAACCTCTTGCATTCCTTTAATCTTCTTCAATTCCTGCACTACTTCGTACTCTTTTCCAACTTCGGTAACCAGTAATACATAAGCAACTACTTGAGAAGACACGACTGTTCACCTAGATTAATTATTTTTTTAATAAGTATTTAACCACTTCTAACTTAAAGATGATGTTAGGAGAAAAATTAGTAACGTTATGTGTTATTTATTTTTTATAACGTGAAAGGCGAGATTTTCTTTGTTCCTTTTTACGCCAATCATATTTATTCTGGGTTTTTATCCTTGATTCTATGTTAGGTACTGATTCTGAATCACTTTTAAACGAATTTATGTTGTAATAAAATGAGGAGGCGTCGATCTCGCCTCGGGAATATTGAAGCATTATACTGTTCAACTTAGATCTTATCTTGTCTGAAGAGTTGTTATCCCAAACTTTTGAATATGCCATGTAAGCAGCGTTAAACTTGAAATCAGAAACATCATTAAAAGTAAGTTTTTCAGGTTTATCCTTCTGAGAAGTATCAACAACCATATCATTCACAAAATGAATATTTAGAATTGAGCCACCATTGTTAAAAACTGATTATTATGGTTTTTTCTCCATGAATTAAAGCTTTACTGTCGATTTTAATAATCAAATCTTTTTTTAAATGTTTGTTACACCGAGAGACGTTAAATTTTCCTTAAAATATTACACAAGACTTAAATCATTTATACAATATTTCTCGGAAAGGGCTCTGAAACCTGAAAAAAAAGAACAAACCTAAAAAAGAAAAAGAAGCGGTTTTAGTACTAGAAGACGGAAGCATCTTTAAGGGCACTGGTTTCGGCTCCGTCAAGAAGACTCACGGGGAGGTTGTATTCAACACTGGAATGGTAGGATATACAGAAGCAATTACTGATCCCTCATACAAAGGCCAAATCCTCATGCAAACTTACCCACTGATAGGGAACTATGGGGTGTCAAAAGACCATTTTGAGTCAGAAGCCCCACAAATCCAGGGATACATAATTCGAGAGCTGTGCGAAAACCCAAGTCACTGGTCATCAGATTTTACTTTAGATACATGGCTTGAGAAGAAAGGCATTCCCGGAATACAAAATGTTGATACGCGCATGCTCACTAAGAAGATAAGAACTAAAGGCACTATGTTAGGAATCTTGCAGGTATACGAGAGTAGTAATTTACCTAATTTAAATTTACTACTTGAAGAAGTCAAAAAAGTTCCTGATCCTAATAAAAGAGATCTTGTTGCTGAAGTAGCCTCAAGGAGCATTAGAAGAATCGAAGCTAATGGCGACATGGATGTTGTCGTGATTGATTGCGGAATTAAGAACAGTCTGATCAAGAGTCTCACGAATAGAGGCTCAAATGTGATTTTGACCCCACCACAGATCAAGGTAGAAATAATTCGAGACATGAAGCCTGCGGGAGTAGTAATTTCAAATGGGCCTGGAGATCCAAAAATGTGTAAGAACATCATTGAAAATGTGAAAGAATTAACGGAGACGAATACTCCAATTTTTGGAGTCTGTTTAGGAATGCAAATCCTCACTCTAGCTCTGCATGGTGATACATACAAACTTAGATTTGGTCATAGAGGTCAAAATCATCCTTGCTTAGATCTTAAAACAAAGAGATGCTACATAACGAGTCAGAACCATGGTTACGCCGTAAACGGAGAGTCCTTAGATGGAACTCCTTTACATGCGACTTTCATTAATGCCAACGATGAGACAATAGAGGGAGTAGCACATGAGCGCAAATCAATATTTGGAACCCAATTCCACCCAGAAGCATCCCCAGGACCGAACGACTCAGCCTACATATTTGACCTACTCTTAGAGAGATTGAGAAAAAATAGAGAATAGCGAAATTCAGGTGCAACAGATGCCATTATTCAAAGACATAAAAAAGGTTCTAGTAATAGGCAGCGGTGGAATAGTAATCGCTCAAGCAGCAGAGTTCGATTACAGCGGATCCCAATGTCTGAAAGCCTTAAGAGAAGAGGGAATAGAGACAATCTTAGTGAACCCGAATGTAGCAACAATCCAAACAGGCTCCAGAATGGCGGATAAGGTATACCTTGAACCATGCACGCCAGAGGTCGTAGCCCAGATAATAAGAAGAGAAAAACCAGATGCGATAATGCTCGGTTTTGGTGGCCAAGTCGCCTTGAACGTTGGAGTTCAATTAGCGAGAAGAGGTGTTCTAAAGAAGGAAGGAGTCAAGGTTCTTGGCACCCCTATTGAAGCCATCGAGTTGACAGAAGATCGGCTGCGTTTCAAGCAAGCGATGGAAAAAGTAAGTGTGCCAATTCCACGCAGTAACGCAGCTTACGATGTTGAAGAAGCATTAAAGATAGCACGAGAAATTGGTTACCCAGTAATCATAAGAACTGCATACATGCTCGGTGGAGGAGGATCCGGGTTAGCGAACAATGATGAAGAACTCAGCAATATTGTAGAAAGAGCATTGGAGTGGAGTATCGACCATCAAGTATTGATCGAAGAACAGATTGGACACTGGAAAGAAGTCGAATACGAGGTTGTGAGAGATTACGCTGACAACACAATAACCGTCGCAGCACTGGAAAATATGGATCCACTTGGAATACATACGGGAGACAGCATAGTCATCGCACCTACCCAGACGCTGACGAACAAGGAGTATCAGATCCTCAGAGACGCATCCATCAGAGTAATTCGCGCCATAGGCATAGTGGGGGAGTGTAATATTCAATTTGGCCTTGATCCTCAGAGTGAACGTTACGTCACGATTGAGGTTAATCCCCGAATGTCAAGGTCAAGTGCACTTGCATCTAAAGCGACTGGCTATCCATTAGCGTACATCGCAGCAAAGCTCTCTATTGGATACTCGCTTACTGAACTTCAAAATAAAGTGACAGGTATTACGACAGCGTGCTTTGAGCCAGCTTTGGATTATGTGGTTGTAAAGTATCCACGCTGGGATTTCCAAAAATTCTCAGGACGAGTAGACAGAAGAATTGGGCCTATGATGAAGGCGGTGGGCGAGGTCATGTCTATTGCGAGAAGTTTTGAAGAAGCGCTCCAGAAGGCGATAAGAGGATTAGAGAATGGTAAGATTGGGCTAGTTGGAAATGATGGTGACGATGAAGAAGAAGCTATAGAGGATCTAAGAGACGCCCTCCAAAATCCTACAGATGAGAGACTGTTCAAAATTGCTAAAGCCATAAAGTTTGGAATGAGTATCGATGAAGTCTACAAATTAACAGGGATAGATAGATGGTACCTGCATAAGATTGCGAACATCATTGGCATGGAGAAGCGACTGAAAGCTCTCAACGATGAGACGGATGAAGAAGTCTTAGCTAGGGAAATTCGAGAAGCGAAAAAAATCGGTTTCTCAGATATTCAAATCGGAAAAATACTGAGTGAAGAAGAGCTGAAGATACGTAAATTTAGAAAAAACCACAGAATATTGCCGTTCGTAAAGATAGTTGATACTATGGCTGCTGAGTGGGAGTCCAAGACAAACTATTGCTATTTCACATATGGGGATGAGGAGGATGATGTTGACTTCGACCAGAAGAAGAGTAAAGTCGTAGTTCTAGGAGCTGGATGCATCAGAATTGGTAGTAGTGTGGAGTTTGACTACTGCACTATGAATGCAGCTTGGTCTATGAAGGAGGAGGGAATCGATGAAATCATCGTAGTTAACAACAATCCAGAAACTGTTTCTACAGACTATGACATGTCGGATAAGTTATATTTTGAAGAAATCACGTTGGAGAGAATTTTAGATATAGTTGATAGAGAAGACCCGATTGGCGTCGTTGTGAGCGTGGGTGGACAGACTCCGAACAACTTAGCCTTACCCCTTTCAAAGTTAGGTGTCAGGCTTATAGGAACATCTGCGAGGAGTATAGACAGAGCTGAGGATCGCTCAAAATTCAGCAAGCTGCTTGATGGAATAGGAATATCGCAGCCTTCTTGGAAAAGCTTAACTTCCATTGATGATTTGAAGAAATTTTCTAGGGATATAGGTTACCCGGTCTTAATCCGCCCATCATATGTTCTCTCTGGCGCAGCAATGCGAGTTGCAAATGACGAGGATGAACTTGTTGGCTATTTACAGTTAGCAACAGAAGTCTCACCCGAGTATCCAGTTGTAGTCAGCAAATTCATGGAAAATGCTAAAGAGGTTGAGGTTGATGGCGTGAGTGATGGAACAGATGTTTTGATTGGGGCGATCATCGAACACGTGGAACTTGCAGGAACCCATAGTGGCGATGCTTCGATGGTCATTCCACCAACGATGTTGCCACCGAGAATCGTTGAGAAAATACGGGTCTTCACTAACCTCATAGCTAGAGTGTTGAACATCAAGGGCGCATTCAACATTCAATTCTTAGTCAAGGATGAAGATGTGTATGTCATCGAGTGCAATCTGAGAGCAAGTAGAAGCATTCCATTCACCAGTAAAGTGTCAGGCATACCCTTGATCTGGATAGGAGCGAAAGTCATGCTTGGCAAATTATTGAGCGAACTCAATTGCCTCAAGAGACCCGAGTTCATGCATGTTGGGGTTAAAGCCCCCATGTTCTCTTTCATGCGTTTACACGGCGTAGACCCTGTCCTAGGTGTTGAGATGACCTCTACTGGCGAAGTTGCTTGCCTCGATTACGATTTTGCAGGAGCCTATATAAAAGCCCTAACAGCTTCAAACCTGATTCCTCCAAAACCCGGCAGTCAAATCTTAATCACTGTCAGAGATGAGGATAAAAAGAAAGCTGTAGCGATCACCAAAAAGTTGAAGCAGATGGGATACAAAATCTTAGCCACAGAAGGAACAGCAAAAGAATTGAAGAACGCAGGGATTATTGACATCGAGGTCTTTAGAAAGATAAGCGAGAGTAAAGATGGAAAGTCCATCATAGATCACTTAGTTAAAAGACAGATCGGGCTAGTCATCAACACACCATCGGTCTCAAATGTGTCAAGTTTCACAGATGGGTATAAAATGCGGCAAGTAGCGACGGAATTTCTTATCCCTGTTATAACTAGAATTGAGACAGCAGAAGCCTTCACAGATGCACTTTTGAAAAATGGTTTACACTCGATTTTCAGAGTTCAGTCTCTCAACGAGTACCAAAGAAACGCGCCTCTCTTAAAATACGTTTAGAATCCAAACGCGATCGTTCAGTTACTGATTTTACCTGAATTTTTGCATCAATACAAACTCTTCGTCTTCCATGATGCTTATTGTTCCTCGTCTCCCAATTCTTAGCTGTTTTTTACCCATAAAACTGGCAACATAACCATTTTTAATCTGAATAATGTCCCCTTCAGAAATGGCAGAAACCTGGTTATTCCATAAACTAAGTTCAATATTCTTAGTATCATCACCAATTATTATATTAGAGACGTAAGCTTGAGTGCCAAACCTCGTGAAGACTACTTGTGGCTTTGAAATCTGGTGGACCCTTGCCTTCACTGTAACATGTTTCTGTCCTATAAACAGATCCTTAATCTTTAAACGGGCTGGTTTATTCTTAGTTAAAGACCGCACTTCAACAAGCTTCTTTTTTACATGCTCTTTTAACGGATTAGCCTTGGTAAGAAAGTACTCTGTTAATTGAAATTGTGCAAACCAACAATCGCCCTTAGTTAAGAGGAAAATTCCATGATCGTTGGTCTTCTCACGGCACTCTATCATCATGCCTTCGCACTTAGATTTCTTATTCTTCCAAGCATCAATTAAACGCGCAAATAACTCGTCTGGATCAATGCCATGTTTTATAGAGATCCTCGCGAGATACTCGATACCTTTCATGGCTGAGTGTGAATGATGTTTACCAGGAGGTCTACCCCGCCCAAACCATGATGTGCTTCGCATTTAACCAGTTCCAGATCTCATTATAATCAAATATTATTGCTTGAGAACATATTTTTCGATCTGCCTGTCAAACATGTATATAACTCTTTAAAGACCGCAACAATATTCGCTGAATAAATCAGCAGAATAAAGAATATTGTAACCAATAATGGACATAGTCTGTAATAAAGGATTGGGATGTAAAATTCAATGAGTTCTTTATGATGTTTGTTTTCATGGAATTGAGACATCGTTTTAAAGAAAATATTAGCAGAAAACATAGGAATACTTTTCAAAAAACGCGATTGATTAATAATGCCTCCTAAACTTTTAGTCAATATGATTGAAAAATTTTAAAAAGTTAGAGAGTTTTGATATATAGAGGATCTACCATACATGCCAATTCCAAAACGATGGTCTAAATTTAATTGGAAAAGGCTTGATGATGTGCCAAATGTTTATGGGGTATATGAGCTAGCAGACGGACATGGTTTTACAATATATTTTGGTAGTGGTCACCTTCGCGATCGTTTGAAATACTGGAAGAGATCAGAAAACTCCTGCATCACCCAAGCTGCTAAATTTAGATGTGAAGAATATAAAAGTAGAACACGTTCCCGTCAGAGAAAAAGAGCTTTGCTGAGGGAGTTTATTAAGATGAATAAAAAACTCCCAAGATGCAACACTAGATTAGATTAAAGACGTGACTTTTATTGAGAAGTTTTTATACGAAGCGTGAATGAAATAAATATGTAAGTTTTATGATTAAATGTTATTTGATAAATTTTAAGTAGTACTACTGAGAGATTAAAAGTCATAAAGAGGCTAGTTAAATGACCGCTTTTACTGAATGGGCTTATGTACTAATAGCATTATCATTCATTCCTCAAACATTCTACTCGATTCTCTTTGAGAGAATGGAGACTAAGAGAGGCGCAGCGGTAATATATGGTTTATCACAGATAGGATTCGCCTTTGGAGTTTGGGTTTTAGAAGCTAACATTACCATCCCGTTTCCTGATCTCAACTACATAAAGTGGGGTCTTATAATGTGGGGTGCTGTAACAATCATCTTTGCCTTTGGCTTTGGACGGGATATGCCAGCAATTTTCAGTTACAGAAATCCAGCAGCCTTTGAGTTTGCTTTACTGGTTTATGTTTATCTCCTACCTAGCTTCATGCAAAACGTTCATTGGTTGATAATATTCATTGCAGCGTTTCTAACAGTCTTCAACGCAATAGCTTACGCACTATCTAGATGAAACTCATTTTTTTATTCAAATTTCTTCTCTTTTTAACCCAATTTTTATAACGGTAATTCGATAGATTGAGGAGTATAAATGAACTGAAAATTATTGTCGTCTTTCTTTTTCTTATAGAGGGAGGATTTCTATTCGTAACAGGGGTAGACCATAAATTTTCCTACAATTCCATAGTGACATACACTAACAAAGGTAGTCAACCTTTAGAGTTAACATTTGAAGATCGGGTTTTTAACATATTCATGAACACTAGCTGGCAGACAGTTAAATTATTGAGTTGTAATTTGCCATATTCAGAGACTGATGATCTGGATGGCAATCCTATTATAGTCTTGAGTGTACCATCGGTTCCCCAAGATGAAAACATTATATTGAGTGTTAATCTAGAAGTAATTACTAAAGAGAGAGAAGCACCTGATGTTAATTACCTTTCTTCAGGAAGCAGAGATCAGATTCCAAAAAAGCTGATTGAGGACTTTTGTAAATCTGCAGGAACTTGGTTATACAGTGATGAATTGAAAAGTTTAGCTCATCAAATTTGGAACATTGAAAATCAGACCGACGATGTGTTGAAAATTGTTTGCTCATTGGCGGATTGGATTGGTGAAAACATTGAGTATGAAAGTTTTGAAGGTGGCTTGTATCCAAATGAGACCTATCAGGGTAAGAGAGGAGACTGCGATGATCAAGCTAACTTACTGATCACACTTTGTAGGATACTGGATATCCCTGCCTTTTTACAACTTGGTTGCATTCATAGTTTGGATTTCCCAGAGAATGAGACATATTGGGATGGGCATTTGATAACTTACTATAGGCTTGTCAGTTTTCACGCATGGGCAGTTGTGTATATTCCTCCTTGGGGCTGGCTTCCATTTGACATGACGTGGGGATGGACTTCTGAGGATTCTCTTGATGGAGTAAAAACTGCGGTCGCATATAGCGAATCAACGATAATAATGATGAACGTAACGAAGAGCGACTGGCCTGGATCAGCCAGAAGATTAAAAGAACGCTTAATTAATAGTGACCTTTACGTGTTCGATGTAGAAGAGTTAACAATACTTCTACCTGGGACATTAGAGGAACGATTCTGGAGAGAGATTGAACTTTGGGTGATTACTGTGACAATAATTATATCTGTGTTTTTTCTAGTTGCAAGATCACGTGGCTGTAGTCAGAAGAGCCATCTTTGAGAAAGAGAACAAGAAGTGTAAGATGTAAAAGGTTCTAGTAATTTGGTCTTTTAATTACAATCATTATTATGGGTATGATTATTATTGAAGACGCAAGAGCTCCAAAGAATAGGAAGGGTATGTAAGGTTCGAAGCTTTCAGGCTTCATTCCCTTTACTTCAATGTTGAAGCTTTCTTTTGATTCTTGTGACGTCGTTGAAGATAGTTCGACCTCTAACTCATGAAATCCTTCGAGTGATGGAGTTATCACCCACGCAACAGATTCTTGTTCATCAGGATCTAAATCACCGATTGATTTTATGGAATCTCCCACAGTCATGCTTGCGGGAGGTTTCAAGCTGGCATAGACATCTCTCGCGGGTCTTTCGCCCACATTCATTACAGTTATCGTAAAGGAGAAATTATCCCGCTTGTACACATCATCCGTGTCCAAGGTGTTTTGCACCTCATAGCTTGTTACTAGAAGGTAAGCAGGTAAAGGACTGTAGAGGGTTAATTCGTGGTCCTCAAGAGATCTTTCATTGGGATCAGTGTTGACTTGTAATTGAGAGTACTCAGAAACAAACCTGATAGACTCGGTTATACTTATTGAAACGTCAACTGTTACAGACGATCCTGGAATTAAATCTGATTCTTTATCTGAAAAGAAGAAGTTGAAATTCTCGGTCCATGTCTCCCCCTCAACGTAATATTCCTGAGGAGCGTTCGCTAAACCTTTCAACTCGTAACCATTCGGTAGTTTAATCGATATCTCAGCTTGCAGAACGGTTAAACCAAGAGTGCCCTCTGATGTGTCGCTTACATGAATTTCAAGAGTTAATATTTGCTCTTGCTCTGTGTTAAGAGTCTGGGGTGCTGTGATGGTCACTATATAATCAAGTGTGTTTGAACGTCCTGGTATAGATAAATGGACCTGTTCCCCCCAAGGTAATGCCTGAACATTTTGAAAAGAGACAAAAGTCATTGCGACTAATATTAGAAATACTAGAACTACGTCCCTGTTCATGACAGCCATCGAGTATGTAATTTTGCTACTTGATACTTATCTTTTTCTTCTTAAGTGAAAGCATCGTAGTGTGAAAAATGTTAATTCTTTAAATAAAGATGGGGGTACTTCGTGTAAAGGAAGTAGAAAGATGGCAGTTAAGGTTCTTTTCGTCTGCTCCGCTAACGTAAGTCGAAGTCGAACAGCTGAAGATATGTTTAAAGGAAGAGAAGGACTGGAGGTGAAATCAGCTGGAACAAGATGGACCGCGAGGAACCGAGTTAATGAGGAAATGATTGATTGGGCGGATAAGATATTTGCGATGGAAAAAGATCATAAAGATTATATTTTAGAGAAGAATCCAGAGGCGGAGAATAAGATAGTTGTTTTAGATATACCGGATGTTTATGGAAGACGTGACCCTCAGTTGATGGAGGTTATTCTAATGAAGATAGAACCACATCTTGAAGCGGCACGAGAAATTAAGAAGGAGATGAAAAGTTTAAATGAGCAGAAAGGTCAGTGATCACTTCCTCTAAGTCTTCTCCACTTTACACCTTCTTCAGTGTCCTCTAGCTGGATGCACTTTCTT
>Ga0209636_10002589_pt1 | contig 18489 bp, 16 predicted proteins | sample DeeMarSWOR152_54_FD_187464 | JGI IMG/M metagenome (GOLD analysis project Ga0209636, IMG submission 187464) | Marine sediment microbial communities from White Oak River estuary, North Carolina - WOR-1-52-54 (SPAdes) (version 2) | ecosystem: Environmental > Aquatic > Marine > Intertidal zone >... | reverse complement strand
CTTCATCCACAGTAATTTCTATCTTAACTCGTGTTTGTGGTCTATTTTGCCACGGCAAACGCGCATGAATTAAAAAAGCTTCTTGGCCGCCAGGATGTGGTTCTCGCTCTTTGTATCGTTTGCAAAAGATTTCAACCGGAGCATATTCATTAAGTAAATCCATGGCAGTTCCACATACTTCATGGATCGCTCTCTCCATTGCCTCACCTGTCGGAACATTTTTAACACCTGAAAAGTCAATGCCTTCAGAGAAACGATAGTCCCCGAAATAACACTTTTTTAGGGCAGTTCCTCCTTTGAATGCAAGAGAATCTTGAAGCACATCTATTCGACTGATACCGGCAAGGATCCAAGAAATAAGATAATCATGTTCAAGTACATTCCATGGAATCCCTAAAGTCCTTCTTGCTTCATACAATCGGTTGCGAAGCGGCCTCATTGATTAATTTTTCCTGGAAGGTTTTCCTGAATCATCCAACGACCATTGCAGGGACCTCGCCTGGGACCAGAAGGGTCAAGCTTACGGTATCCTTTAATGGGAAGGACAATGAGAGGTCTAAATAAATTTGGATCAATTTTCAGATACTCGAGTACCCAGCCAAGCCGCTTAGTTGTTGCAGTGTCAATCTTAATGGCATAATTAACAATTAGTTCTATGTCTAAATCGTCTTTTCTTACTTCAAATGCATGTAAAACCTCCGCGAAGTCTCCATAATACTGAGGCCTTATCAATCCATCCAGCAAAGTCCGTTCAGGATCGGTGATCCTAACAAGAGCTTCGTTGATCCAAACTTTTTGAATTCCGAAGTAACGTTCAGGCTTAACTTGGACGAATTGAAAAAGCATGTCACTAACAGCATATCCATCATCTTTATGCAAATTTCTAGTGTTACGTCGTCTTGGTATAGAAATATCTGTTGTAGTGAGTACAAAAATTTTCCTAGGAGCTTGTTCTGTGAGTCCATGAAAGTGCAGAGCAGACCAGTGACTGATAGCGCCATTTTTGACTAATGCCATTGCTACTTCGAACTCATTAACAGGCGCAACACCAGGAATAACAGAAGAAATCGCATAGAGACCTCGCCGTAAAGAGACTATCCATCCATTGCAACGAAGATGATACAGCGCTTCTAATAAGTAGGAATCTTTCAATCCAACTTCTGGGGCAAGTTCTCTTGCCCGATCCACAGAAAAAATGCGGTCTCCTTCAGTGGCGAGGCGTCGTACAAGTTCCACACCTACTTGGGACTTTTTTGACTTTTTTCTCGCACTCATGGATGATATCAAATATTTACAATTAAGAAACTATAAAAAATCAGTTTTGCATATTTTATGTCGAATATTGGAGAATGTCAAATTTTTACTCAATAAAAGCTAAATTTTCTACAGTGTGAATAAACTGTGAATATTTGAACGGAACTCATTATGACCGTAATTTAATAAAAAATCCCTAGCTGAAGCTCCTACAATAAAGAATGGAATTTTCAGCGAACCGGTGATTTCAGCAATTTTTTCAATAGCATCCAATCTTCTTTTATCAATCTTCTCTGATATATCTATTAAGCTCATTCTCATAGATCATCCTCGCAGTCTCTATATTTCTCGCATCTCCTGTTGCGAGTAAATCTGCATAAATTAATAATGGTGGGACTAATTTCTTTTTATGCCAATCTACCTCAAAGTTCCAAAAAACTCGAAGTATTTCAATATTACCATCAGGATCTTTCTTAATTTTATTTCGCATCAAGAATCTGCTAATCGGCTGATTCGCATAAATTGTAATTTTTTGAGGTTTAAGGTACTCAGTTAACCAAGCTGCGGCAACTTCTCCTCCCCAAAAAACATTAAAATTTTCTATTTCTGCATTTTTCCACCAGCCTAAATTATCAGCGGTATAAAAACCCATTATCATTTTTGGCCTAAGCTGCTCAGGGTAAGCAGTTACCCAACGATTTAACAAATCTTTTTTTTGAGTTAACTTGCGTTTCCTTATTTTGGTTTCGATTAAATAATTCAATCTTCTTAGATCATCAATTATCCAGCCAACCGTCCCTAAGGCCACATCAGCCTTTTTAGCAATTTCTCGATACGGTGCATTTTCCAGACCTGGATTACATAAAAGGGCAAACAATACCTGTAATCCTGCGGGTCGGAATGTCCTTGTTGGGCGATTAACGTGATAGTCATGAATTAACTTATTGCCTTTTAAAAAAATAAATAAAGGGGGTTCATTTATATACGTATTTCCTGCAGTATCCATAAAAGGGATATTCATTTTTCTCAATTCATCTGCAATTTGCGGAGTGATATACCTTGCGATCAAAATGCCTTTTTCTTTAAAAAAATTTAGTCTTTGTACAGCTCCACCAAGTGTAGCCCGTGTGATATTGTTTTTAGCTTCTGCTTCAAATAAAAACTTTAAGTTCTGCCATATTATTTTTATTACAGCATCAGGCCTGTAAGTGACCTGCAACGGATAAGGCTCTATCTCTAGAGTCAGCCCGGTATTCTTACGAAACATTTCTAACGCTCTATGCAAAACATCTCTTTCTGTGTTTTTTACTTTCATGATAGGAACTCCTCTATATGTACATTATCATAAATTGTTCATTTTTAATGAACATAGCAAATTAATGTACAATTGTCAATAATCTTTTTAAAAAAAATCAACTATTTTCAAATATTAATATAACGAAAAATTTCTCCTAACGTTCTTTTTATAGGGTTTTCACCTTACGAAAATGACATTTTTAGAAACTTGACAAGGAATAGGAAAAAGAAAATCTATATCTTTGATCCTGATAGAAGGGCTATAACCAATATCTAAAAAAATATTCTCTATAAAAATAAATACACCAGCTTCCTATAGCCATTATTTCATTAAGAATGCCGGCTTTTTGTATTCGTCTTAAAACTTCAAGACAAAGAGCGTATTTTTTTTTCATTTAAAGCCTTTTTTAAAAATGCTATTTGCTTATTAATTTGAGAAACAAGATTTCTATCTTTGGATTAACCAGCCACCCTTGAATGTATTTCCTTTGTAAGACGATCACCCAACCGGTCCTTTTCTATCTCCAAATCATATCTTGTTTGGAGATTCATCCAAAACCTCTCAGAAGTTCCAAAATAGTGAGATAGACGAAGGGCTGTATCAGCAGTAATAGCCCGTTTCCCATGTACGATCTCATTGATCCGTCGGGGAGGGACAGAAATATCCTTCGCCAGGCGATACTGGCTAATCCCCATAGGCTTGAGAAACTCCTCAAGCAGAACTTCCCCAGGATGAATGGGAGGCATCTTTGATATACTCATGGCTCTCTCCTCTAATGATAATCTGTGATTTCAACTTCGTGTGCGTCCCCACGGTACCACACGAAACAGATGCGCCACTGGTCGTTAATACGAATACTGTATTTCCCTTTCCTATCTCCGGTCAGCTTCTCCAATCGGTTCGATGGAGGGATCTTCAGGTCGGTCAGCGATTCTGCAGCATCAAGTAAAGCTAATTTGCGAAGGGCAGTACGCTGAATATCAGCTGGGAATTTCCGTGAGAATTGACGATTGAATATCTTTTCAGTTTCCTTGCATCGGAAATCCCTGATCATAACGGAATGTTAACGCAAAACGTTAATAATGTCAAGCGTTAATAGGCAAGGATTATCGAAGGAAGCCCGGAATATTTGCATGAGATATAATATTCGACAAAAGCTTTTATAAATGACATTTTTTTTTGAAAAAAATGGCTTTTAAGTCAATTTTTGCAAACTGAGAATATCAATGTTTTAAATCAGTCAATTATATTGACGTGGAAATTAAATTTCATTTTAAGTCTAAAAAGTGACTTGTGGACAAGAATAGATCAGGCAAATTCATAACACAATTAAGTGGCTATAAGACCTTCATCCCAAATCCTCTACCTCCGTATCCCCCCATTAAATATGATGATCAGCTTCAATTTCTATTATCAGAAGCTGACCGTGCCCTGGCACGGCTGGATGGAGTTTCATCCGTATTGCCAAATCAAAATCCTTTTATCTCTATGTATACAAAAAAAGAAGCTCTCTTAAGTTCGCAAATTGAAGGAACTCGAGCTTCTCTAGAAGGCGTACTCGCTTTTGAAGCTGGTTTGAGGCTGTGAAGCTGTTAGATATGTTGTTTGAAAAACCTTTAATCAGCGTTTCAGACGTTGTATTGAAGTTTAAGATTAGCCGACAAGCAGCGACTCAACTGGTGAATAAATTTAGTGAAGCAGGTATTCTTAATGAGATTTCGGGGAAAAAAAGATATCGTAAATATTTATTCACCGACTACATAAAGATAATCGCAAGAGGAACAGAAATTTAAGATTGGCATCTGCGAGTAATTCCATATATACCTCAAACTTTACTACAGAGCGGTTCCTCTGAAGTTCCTTCTATAAACTACCTTGACTTTTTATATAGCATGTGTAAAATGTGACTTAATGTGTCACATTTGTTACATATAGCATAAAATGATGATAGTTAAAAGAACTCTTGGAGAGATAAGTTCAAAGCTTCTTTCAACACTAAGCTCCAAGGACAAAGTTATCTTTACTATCTCTGACGCTCAAAAAATCACCAAGACAAGCCACACAACAACCAGAAGGTTAATTAGCAGATTGATAGATAAGAACTGGTTGATAAGACTTGTGCCTGGTAAGTATCTTATTGTTCCTTTGTCAGCTGGAGAAAAGGCTGAACACTCTGAAAATTGGTATATAGTTGCTAAGCACATTATTGAACCTAATTTATATTATCTGTCTCACTATAGTGCTCTTGATATCCATGAGATGACCACTCAGCCTTTGATGACAGTATACATCACGACACCTAAGAGACGAAAAGAAGCTAAGGTTCTGGGTGCGAATTTCCGTTTTCTTTATGCAAATCCATCAAAGCTCTGGGGAATAGAGGATGTTTGGGTCAAACGGACTGAGAAGGTCAAAGTAAGTGATTTAGAGCGTACTATTGTTGATTGTCTGGATAATCCCAAGTTATGTGGCGGAATAAGCGAATTGGCTAAAGGATTATGGGTTAAAAGAAGTGAAATTGACTACTCCAAGCTTGAAAAATATATCGGGCGTTTCGGAAGCAAGGCAGTCGCCAAGAGGCTGGGTTTCCTGTTAGAGCTTTACGGGATTGGAGGCGAACCAACAGTTAAGAAACTGAGAAAATTTGTAACTGCGAGCTTTGTTTTGCTCGATTCATCATTGCCGGCCACAGGAAAATATAAAAGTTCATGGCGCATTAGAGAAAACTTTGATCCTGAAGAGTTAAAAGAGATAATCAAAACATAAAATATTTATGATCTCTCAGAGAGAAATATCAAAGATAGCCTTTCGACAGCACAAACTGGATAAAATAATTGAAAAGGATTACGTTATTAGCTGGATACTCCTAGGTATTGCCGGCTCCAGGATTAAAGAATCTTTTGCCTTTAAGGGAGGAACTGCTCTTAAGAAGGTCTACTTCCCTGATTATCGTTATTCTGAAGACCTAGACTTCACATTGCTTGGAGATTTGGAAGAGAAAGTTTTGATTGATGGCTTCAGAGCTGTTCTGAGGGAATTAGAAAAATCTCAAGATTTACTTTTTGAGCTGAAAGAAGAACGCATCGAGAGACATATAAATACCCTTACATTCTACGTTGATTTCGTGGGCCCCTTATAGCCAGACTTGGTAGTCGTAATATCAAGATCGACTTCACTTTGATTGAGAAACTAGTATTTTCTGTCGAAGAAAAAATAATAAAAGCTCCATACAGCGATTGTAAGGGCCTTAAAAGAAAGTCAAAGACATACTCTTTGGAAGAGGTGTTGACTGAAAAGCTTTGTGCTCTCATTGGACGAACAGAACCCCGCGACCTTTATGATACACACTCCTTGTTTAATCTAGGAAATCTTAAATATCATGAAGTTGCCGAAGGTTTCAGAGTTAAAGCCGAGACTAAAAAGATAGACTCAAGAAGATTATCAAGCATCTTTCGGCAAAAAGAAGCAACAATAGCAAAATTATGGGAAATTAGATTGGCACATCAGGTTGATGAATTGCCAGATTTAGAAGAAGTAATAAGAAAGACAAACAAATACTTCAGGTTATATGGAATGGTATAGGTTTTTCCAAACATGTTATATACGATTAAAAAAAAAGGGATATGCACAATTTTCTTTACGGAAAACTGAACCAGTACGCTTTTTTTCCAGTCCCCCTGATCTGAATTCTGAGTGTTCATAAGTATCTATAACATGAATCCATATATAACATTATCATGCGCAACATAACTTTTTGAAACGACCTGAAATCCCTTTAAACTCAATTCACTTGAAACTCTCTCGAGCCTTTTTATGTCTGATAAATGAGGAGTTGCCTTAACTTCATAGGCCATTTCTCTGTTCAGAATAAAATCAATTTCAGGTCCCCTTTTCTTCTGGAAATAATTCAATTCTCCTTTCAGTCTGAGATTTTGAAATATACTGTTTTCAAAAAGGAGTCCTGAATCAAGGTTTGTGAGATAATTGGCAAGACCCGAATCACATATATAAACCTTAGGCATTTTTCTAATCTCTGAATCCTTTCCCTTTGTGAATGGTCTTAAGGTTTTGATAAAGAACGTTCCCTCAAGGAAAGCTATATAATCATATAATGTTGGCCGTCCAATCCCAAGTTCCTTCGATATTTTTTGAATATCAACTTTTGAGCCCAACCTTTGAGCTAAAAGCAACATGAGATCTCTAATCACTTCATTCTTTCTGAAATCGCCGAGCTGAAGAACCTCATGCTGGAAGAAAGATGTAAAAATCTCTTCTAGTGCTCTTTTTTTCTCTTCAACGTTCGTCTTTAAGACAACTCCGGGAAATCCCCCATACAAAATATATTCCTCATATAAAGGAGAAATTGCCTCATGATTTGCTTTCGTTATTCCAGAAATATCAGAGGGAATCTTTAAGGAACTCTCCTTGAATAAGAGAAATTCACCAAAAGTCAAAGGAAATAATTGAAAAATATATTTTCTTCCTGCAAGTGATTCAGTGAAGAGATTTTTTAGATAAAAACTTGCTGAACCAGTCAGAAAAAATTTCACTCCATAATGATCAATGAGATATTTAACAACCGAAGGAAGATCCTTGACAAACTGTATTTCGTCTAAAAAAATGAACGGTCTATGAGAAAAATCTAATCCCAACATTTCAAACGAAACTTTTATTTTTTCATAATTTTCCTCCTCAAAATATTTTCTGTTTAAAGGATTCTCTAAATCTAAAAAGAGTTTATTCTTTGAAGGAATTTTTTCAAAAATGAGATTAAGGAGTGTTGTTTTGCCAGTGCGCCTCATTCCAGTTATAATTATTGCTTCAGGAGAATCAAAATATTGCTTGATTTCATTGAAAATCAGACGTGGCTTAATCATTTGTTAGTATTTTACAAATAGTGAACCTATTTGTCAATTAATATTTTACAAATAGTGTATTTCTGGCTCTTTTTCTCGTTATTGTAACGAACCCGAGCTATTTTGTAAGGTTTTTCGTTACAATAAGGAAAATATTTTTAATTCGTCTTAAAACTTCAAGGCAAAAAGCGTATTTCTTTTCCATTTAAAGCCTTTTTTAAAATTGCTATTTGTTTGTTAAGTAAGAATGAAAATTCGCTGACACGTCACAGTAAATGCCACAGTAGTGCCATGGTAATTCATGTTAAGTATAATTTTTCTTCCAAAAATCTTCTTGATTCTTTTAAAACAAGGTCTAAACCGGGCAACAATGATACTAATCTTCCTAATTCTTTCCCCCAATACGGCTCTAATGTTTCTTTGAGATTCTTCGGAATGATCTGGTCAATGCTCTTGAGCTCAATTCCTTTTATCTTCAGCTTATCTCCGATTACCTCATTCACCGTTTTAAAATTTACAGGCAAACTCATCAGCTTCCACAGATCAAAAAAATCCCTGCTTTTTTCCCTTTCTATAACACTCCTGATCTTTGAACAAAACATTTCCTCCAATCGTTCAACTTTAACTTTAAAATCAGCATAGTCAGAATATATTCTCTTCACAGCCCTAAGAGAAGACTTCAGCACCAAATCGTTTTTTGTAACGTCTATTTTAACCCAATTTCTGCCTATGACTGCAATATATTGAATTTTAAGCTGTAAATAGTCCGGATTAGAAAATTCACTTTTGAGATCAAGTTGAATCCCCGATTTACTCTCTATAAGCTTAAATATTTCCTTTATCTGTCGAGAAACAACAGAGAAGTCACCACTTAACAAACTGAAATCTAAATCTTCCGAGAGACGCCATATCTCAGGGAAATATATTTTAGATAAAGCTGTTCCCCCTTTGAAAACAAGCGAATTTATCTTAGAAAAACCAAATAAAAGCCAACCCAAGACATAATCTTTTTCAACAAGATTTAAATTGAGATGTCTTTCCCGCGCTTTAGTTAATAGTTCTCTCCTATCTATCAATACATCCACCTCGAAGAATCAATTTCCACATTGATCAACAATTTCCATCGCTCGTTATATTTACCTTTTGCCCTGCCTATTGTATCCAACTTTGGATATCCTTTTGTCAGCTTCACGTCTTTAAAAGTGTCTTTATATCCCTCGTCTATTTTGATCTTTTCCAATACATATCCCAGGCGTTTCAGTATGGCGATATTTCTCATTTTGAACGCATATTGCTTAATTTTCTTAAAATCCAATTCTTTATGGCTGAAATAAATAGATCTCGCAATCTCTTCAATGCCTCCGGAGTGCTCAGGATGGTCTAAGCAGTCTGCTATCGTTTTATTTATATTTGATATATTTATTTTTCCCCTGTCTATTTCTGTTTTTTCAACCCCAAAGAATCTCTCTTTGTTTAGCTGCACAAAAACAAACTCAGTATTCAGTACAGTCAAAGGTTTTTTAGCTTTTTGTGTGGCAATAAAAACAGAACTCGGAATTTGATCAGATAAACCATGATAATTTAGCGCAGACCAAAAGCCTATGTAATAAGGACGCACTAAGTGAGATGCAATTATAAAATCATGAACGATAAAGCTATCGGCGCCTCTCACTCCTATATCTAAAGGGACTATCGCATATAAGCCTGCCTTAATACCCAGAATCCATTTTTTCTCTTTAAGAGAATGCAAAGTCACGTAGGGTTCTTCATTGAGTATTTTTTTTGCTTGTTTTACGGTAAAAATGTTTTTATCCTGTCTGGCTAACTCTGCCAGCAGAAAAGATTCTTTCTTACTCAGCCCTTTTCTATATTTACCTGTATTTTCTTTCATTTTTATTAATATATTACAGATTTATATAAATATTAATAAATATTTTAATAAAAAGTCAAGCTCCTATATAAAAAAATGAGCTGAATAGAACAGACTCCTTCCATTTTATTTAGATGCTTTTGCATCCTAATGAGTCTTCCTTAAGCCATACAAAAAAAGTTAAAATTTCTCGGACCATTGAGTATATTTACTCATAATATTGAGTAAATTGTTTCTATGTTGTGGAAAATGGGATAAGACAAACTGTTATTCTATTGGGCTTGAAAAGCAGCTGAAAACCGGACTTTTTATATCGTCACTGTACGATATCATTGAAAATCGTATAATAAAGACGTTAAACTCTCGAAAAGAAAATCCTATTCTGTTAATTTTTAAATGACAACAGACAATCCTACTCCTCAATAAAAGCATCCTTGAGGAGCTTGCTCTGGCGGTTAAAGGCAACGCGGGGGCTTCTGGTCTCTTTCATCAGGGAGATCTCCTGTGTCAGGAGACGGGCAATGTACATGGTGTAGGTCGCCGCCCTTTGAGATTCTCTTTTGAAAAGGGGATGGTCGCGGTTGATATAGACCACATTCCCTTCTGAGAAACACTCAGGTTCTGATTCGCCGAAAAAATCAAGGCAAACAGAGACGCTGTCCGCTCCGAATCTCATCCTGCGGACAATGGCATTGGGGGTGATTTTTTTGACCAGCGGATGGCGCCGCTTCTTTTTTTTCGGCTTTGGCGGGCTTGGAAGTTGTTCCTCCTGTGGCTGGACTTCCAGGCCTTCCAACCCTTTCTTCTTCGTTTCTCCCACTGCTGCTCCACCGCCCACTCCTCCTTCTTCACCGTAAGGGATGGGACCGAAAGGCGAGAGATCCGGGTTCTGGGCCAGTGCTTTATGAATTCTCTGGAGAGCTTCTTTCACCACCCGGCTGGCTTTTCTGTCTTCTCTCCGGTCAGCCTCCCTGCCCAGAGTTTTCCTTGTAATTCCCATAACTTTTACCATGACTTTGAGGAATTCCTGGTACTCATCTGAATCTGCCACAAAATTGGAGCGGTCGCTGGTGACAGGCAGGAAATCGGCGTTGATCTCCCCTTTTATCCTGGCCACCGCCTTTCCCCACGTTTCCATGCCGAAAAGCTCTCTTTTGACTGTGGCTCCTTTCACTTTGACCTCAACACCCAAATCCTTTAACGAAGCCATGGAAGTGGGAGTAATAATGACCTCCCCGGAAACAGCCCCGTATTTGCAGCCTTCCAGGATGGGAATTCTCTGGCCGACGATGCTCCTGGGATAAAGACGGTGTTTATTCAGGAAGACGGCAAAATCCGGAGCCTTGAGAGGGACTCCTTCGACGATCTTTTTTTCGACTTCCTCCAGGTCGAATGATTTAGAGAGGCCTGAGAGAATAACGGTCGTTCCGTCTCGCCTCTTCGGATCTGGAAAAAGGATCTCGCAGGGAATGTGCCACTCGTCCTTTGCCTCTTCCCAGGCTTTTTTATCAAAAATCACCCGGGCGGCAAAATCTCTATGCTGAGTGATGACTTCAAAACAGGAGGCTGCAGCTAATGAGGCAAATTTTCCGATTCCGAATTGCCCGATCCGGACTCTTCCCAGCTTCGGAGAGCGGGAGTGGAGCACTTTTTCATCTGAGCCGACGAGAAAATACTGTTTTAATCCTTCAGCGTCCAGGCCAGAACCATTATCTCTGACCACGATCCGCTCAGGACCGATTTCCACATGCACTTCGGTGGCATCGGCATCATAGGCGTTGTTAATCAGCTCCCGGAGGAGCTCCACGCTTTCGGTATAAAGCCGTTCACCGATGGAGACGATATGCCGTTTATCGACGGCGACCTGGAGGGCCTTTTTTTCTTTAACTTTCACGATACGCTCACTCAATCATGCGTTTATTTTAGCCTTAATAATATAGCTAAAAGCTTCGATATTCAAGAAGACTTCTTGTATTCCTTTCGAAAATTTACAACAAAGAACTTATTTTCTAGCTTCTCTCACAGATACTGATTTCTACTCTTCAAGCAGGACAAGCTTGGAGCCATAACCTGATCTTAAGGCATGCTATTTCTGAGAATATGACAATACCAACAGCGTCCTCATATGAAGAGGCGAATTGAAATATCCTCGGAAAATATACCGGAAGAAAAAATTTCAAGATAAAAAATATCCTTTTCGGATAAATTGAAGGGATTTTTTAACTGAGACCTTCAATATAAAAATATCATAACAATATAAAGAAAGGACGGACGATTATGGCTAAAAAGAAAGATTTCGGCGATGAGAGACTCCCTTTCCCTACACGGACTGCACGTGCTGTGGGTGGAATGGTAGAAGTGTACGTCATTCCGGATGAAAAAAAAGCTGAAGTTCTTGAGGAGCTTTATCCGTTTATTCCTGTCCCTTCCCTAGATGAAGAGAGGTACGATGTGCACGCAGATAAGACATTCAAGGTGAAGGATTTCTGTGTGACCAGAGAAGGAGGGATGAACTTCCTTGTCAGTCCCTACTATTTCGAGAGTGGCGGCACAGTCATTGACTGGATACCGGTCGATTCCGAAGACTAAATGAATCATTGAATGGCTTTTCCAAGCCAGATTTCTCTCATCTTATTAATAGTGGAATTGATAACTCACTTGCACAAATACAACGAACACTAATTTTGGTTGGAGGTGAATCCCTTATTTCTTAAATGACAACTACAAGACAGAAAGAATGAACCATGTAGGTTCTATAGATGTGAATCTTGGTTTGAATTTTCTTTTAATTTCTGAACAGAAAATCTCATTCCTTAACAAATTCGTCTTTGAACTGCCTTTTCTTGAAGGCCTATTTTCTTTCTTTAACCTTAATCAAAAGATCTAAATCCACTTTATCTTGCGGACGGCCAGACTTCTTTTTCGTCTGGATTAACTCATCTAATCCGATAAAAAAGACCTTTTCCTTTCCGTAATCGGCAACTACCCTATTCTTCCACACTTGGTCAAAGCGGCAACCTGGAAGAGAGGTCACAATATCCACTCTTAAAGGTTCATATCCCAGTTGAATGATATTGCCCTCTTGACATAAATCATCTTCGGACAAATCCAAGTCTGCAAACCCAAATTCTGTAAGCGCTTTTATAATCCTCTCTGCATTTTCTAAGCTGTTATCTATGAAAATATCGATGTCCTTTGTGTACCTTGGTTTGACATAATGGGCGACAGCAAATGCACCAATAACGCAGTATTTTACCCTATTCTTGTTGAATAACTTTAATAATTCTTCGTAGTCTTTTTCGACCTTCATGCTTTGAGCCTTTTTTTGCTTTAAGATACGACTCTCTTAAAAACTGCACTGTCTCAAGCCTCTCTTTGCTGCTCATAGAAAGGCAATAGTCAAAATCGAAATCCTGGGCAGCTTCGAAGGAATCTGACTTATTGACCCAGATTTTTTTATTCATTTTTTCTAGTAGTTAAACTATTTATTTAGCAAATTTTTAAATTTAAAAGTCTAACTACCCTTATTTCTGTGCTTTTGTGAATATATCATAACATAAAGAAAACAGACGTGTCTTTCCTTTTTTCGATACTTTAATCTTTGAAAAAACAGAAAAAAAATTGGGGGAATTCCAATTTCTAAATCTCTAATTGACAACGCCATTTCCCTGTGATACACATTTTAAACATCAGCGAAGAAATTCCATCTCGAACAACTTAAATTAGGAATGCCTCGAGCTGAGCAGATATTCCAAAAAAGAATCCAGAACATGAAGGGGGTAAAAAAGAAAAACCAAATTCATACCTCAACCACACGTCCGACAAAATCAATTGAATAATTTTTAACATAAAAGAAAGGAGGGTAAGAATGAAAAACCTTTACAGATTCTTTGTCTCCATTTTCCTGGCTATACTCCTCCTCCTCCCCGGCTCCGCCATCGAGCAGGAGAAGACCATCCAGGAGCACGCCAGGACAGCCTCACTCGACGAGAAGATCCCTATCGGCCCCCATGTCACAGTCGGACAATTGGACAATGGATTCACCTACTACATCCGCGAGAATAAGCGTCCGGAGAACCGGGCAGAGCTCCGCTTGGCCGTGAATGCCGGATCGACTCTCGAGGACGATGACCAGCAGGGCCTGGCCCATTTCGTGGAGCATATGGCCTTCAATGGGACTGAAAATTTCAAAAAGCACAAACTCATCGAATTCATGGAGTCTATCGGTATGAGGTTTGGGCCCGGGCTGAATGCTTACACAAGTTTTGACGAGACAGTCTATATGCTCACCATTCCCACTGAATCCCCTGAAGTTATGGAAACCGCTTTCAAGATACTCGAAGACTGGTCTCATGCACTTCTTTTTGAGAACGAAGAGATTGACAAGGAGAGGGGCGTGATCGTCGAAGAGTGGCGCATAGGCCGAGGAGCCTACGCCAGGATGAGAGACAAACAATTTCCTATCCTGCTCAAAGGCTCGCGATATGCAGAAAGGCTGCCCATTGGAAAAAAAGAAATCATCGAGAACTTCAAATACAAAGTGCTGAAACGGTTCTATAAAGACTGGTACCGCCCGGACATGATGGCTGTTCTCGCAGTGGGAGATTTCGACAAGTCTAGAGTAAAAGAGCTCATCGAAAAGCATTTCAGCGCACTTCCCAAGCCAAAAAAGCCTCGTCCGCGGCAAATCTTCGAGATTCCAGACCATAAAGAGACCTTGTTCGCCATAGCCACAGACAAAGAAGCCACGGGCACCAGCGTCTCTGTCCACCACAAGCATCCCCTTCGGGAAATGGACACTGTCGGAGCTTACCGGGAAAGGGTCGTTGAAGGAATCTATAACAGTATGCTCAACCAGCGATTTGACGAGCTTTCCCAGAAACCTGATCCTCCGTTCATCTATGCCTATTCCAGCCGGGGTTCTTTTCTCCGGTCCAAGGAAGCCTATACACTCAGCGCGAGTGTCAAAGAGGATGGGATAGAACGCGGACTGGATACGCTGTTGACCGAATCAGAAAGAGTCTCCCGCTTTGGGTTCACAGAATCCGAGCTCGAGCGTCAAAAGCTCCAGAATCTGCGAGCAATCGAAAGGGCGTACGCGGAAAGAGAAAAAACTGAGTCGTACAGATACGTCTCCGAGTACATCCGCCACTTCCTGACAGGTGAGCCCATCCCTGGTATCGAGTATGAATTCGAACTGTACAAGCGTTTCGTGCCAGAGGTCACTCTGGAAGAAGTCAACACGCTCGGGAAGGAATGGCTGACTGAGGAAAACCGCGTGATAATGGTGAGCGCACCTGAAAAGGAAGGGCTTCATATTCCCACAGAGGAAGAACTCCTGGCTGTGTTCGACGCTGCCGGGGAAAAGGAGATCACGGCCTACGTGGACACCACCCCCATTGAACCTTTACTGGCCGACATTCCTGAGCCAGGCAATATCGTTGCAGGCAAAACCATCGAAGAGGTCGGGATAACTGAATGGGAATTTTCAAACGGAGTCCGGCTGGTCCTCAAACCCACTGACTTCAAAGCCGATGAGATACTCCTCCGCGCATTCAGTCCAGGGGGGACGTCTCTGGCCACAGACGAAGATTTTATCCCGGCCCGAACAGCCGCTCAGGTCATAGGAAGCGGAGGATTGGGTGAGTTCAACGCGATCAATCTCCAGAAAAAACTATCCGGCAAGGTTGCCAGAGTCAGGCCCTCCATCAGCGAGCTCGAAGAAGGAATTTTTGGAAGCGCTTCTCCTAAAGACCTGGAAACCATGTTCCAGCTCGTCTATCTCACCTTCACAGAGCCGAGGGCTGATGCGGATATCTTCCAGGCTCTGACCAGCCAGATGAAGGCCATGTATAAGAACCGCAGTGCCAGTCCGATGGCTGTCTTCTATGACACACTCATAAAAATTATGACACAGAATCATCTTCGCGCGCGTCCTCCGACAGAAGAGATTATCGATGAGATGAACCTTGAAAAATCATATGCCTTTTACAAGGACCGCTTCGCGGATGCCAGCGATTTTACTTTTATCATCGTCGGTAATTTTAACAGCGAGACAATAATGCCTCTGGCGACTCGTTACCTTGGAGCCTTACCTTCTCTCAACCGAAAGGAATCATGGCGGGACGTGGGAATCGATTCGCCAAAAGGTGTCATCAAGGAGACCATCCACAAAGGCCTCGAGCCTCAAAGCCAGGCCAGCATCGTCTTTACCGGGCCTTTCCAATATGACCAGGAGCACCGCAACGCCATCCGATGCATGTGCACAGTGCTTCAGACAAGGCTTCGCGAGACAATCAGAGAGGATCTCGGCGGTACATACAGCATACAAGCTTACGCCTCCTACGACAAGATACCAGAACAAGAATACAGCATAAGGATTAATTTCGGTACGGACCCGGAGAGGGTGGAAGAGCTGGTTAAAGTTGTGTTCAAGGAGATCGAGAAGCTGAAGACAGAGGGTGTAAAACCTGATGAAATCAACGATGTCAAAAAGGCGGAATACCGGACATTTGAAACAGGAATTAAAAACAACAATTGGCTGCTGGCTCAACTGGCCTTCAAATACCAACAAGATGAAGACCCGAGAGCTCTTTTTGATTACGTAAAGACACTCGAACGCATCACTCCCGAAGTTCTCCAGAAAGCCGCACAGACATATTTAAACACGGATAATTACATCCAACTCATACTGTTCCCCGAGAAAAAAGAGAAAGAGATGATCTACTGGATTTTGCAACAGCCGGCTCTCGTGCATCAAGCGCCATAAATTGAAATCCAGATTTTTTGGAAAATTGGAAAATAGGAAGAAGTATCGGTTGATTTTATGAATAATCCAGGTGGATTACTCGAGTCCGGGTACACGTCAAGGTTCCCCTTAGGAAAAAGTTGAAAAAATAGGTGCCTCAATCTGAAATGATCATCATCTCAAACGGATTAAAGCGGCTTTCCCGCTGACCGCTGGTGACCTATTTCGCCTCATCTCCAGAAAGTGCGGCTTCGATGGCTCTCTCATAAGGAAGAGGGATTACTTTCGGAAAATATGTCCTCGCATTCTCGTTCTGGATGATAGTCTCTGACTTTAATCCATCCACCAGCGCTCTGGCTATCCGGTAGGAAACCGGCGAGAACAGAATAAGCCAGTAAGAGGACAGTCTGGGCGATAAAACAGGAACGGGAATCAAAAGCCGGCGCAATCCCATCACCCGGGCGGCCCGCTCCAGCATTTCTTTGAAGCTCATCTGCTCGGAGCCCACATCGACCATAAGATTCCCCTGGACTTCTACGTCTTTCGCCAGGAAAAGATACTCCAGCACATCCTGCACAGAAATGGGTTGTGTCTTGGTGTGTACCCAGCGGGGAGTGATCATCAGCGGGAGTTTTTTCACAAGACTGCGGACGATCCTGAAGCTGGCACTTCCCGCGCCGATGATGATGCCGGCTCTAAACCAGATTGTCTGGATGTCTGCCGGCTGGCGGCTGAGGATCTCTCCTGTCTCTATGCGGCTCAAGAGGTGTTTGCTGGCGGTTTCTTTTTTTCCCAATCCGCCTAGATAGATGATCCTCTTCACACCTGCTGCGATGCAGGCATCCCGGAAATTTTCGGCACTGATACGGTCCAGCTCCTCGAAATCCCCTTTGGCGCCCATGGAATGGATCAGATAGTAGGCCACATCCATGCCTTTAAGCGCCTTGAGGAGTGAATCCTTATCGAATGTACTGCCTTCGCGCACTTCGATATTACGGCTCACTGCCAGTTTAACTTTACTCGCATTCCGGACAAAGAGCCTCAGCCGGACATCCTCATCCTGGAGGAGCCTTTCTTTAAGTTGGCTCCCGATGTATCCGGTGGCGCCGGTCAGAAGGATGTTCATCGTTCTTCCCTCATTCTTCTTTTATCCAGAAAACCATTATTCTGTCAAACACCTGTTTAAATGAGGATCCGCAGAATTTTTCAGAACCGAACTTCTGTGCCCACCGAAAAGAAGTGAAGGAGAGCAAAATTATAGACTTCCTCGACATTTGCTCCGCCCTCTATTATCCTGTAGCCCGCTCGAAACGAGATATTCTCATTCAGCCGGAGCTGAAGGGCCAGGAGCACATCCTCGGCCCGTCCTTCGCCACCGGGTGAAGCCAGCGCATCGCCCTCGAACAACAGGCCGAACTTATCGGCAAACCGCCAATTCAAGCGGAAATTGAGGAGCGGGACAAAGCCGACATTCGTCTTCTCCGAGCTCAATCCTCCCCCTTCGACACGAATGGCCGCGTCCCTGATCTTGGCCGTGAATCCGACTCCCAGAGTGAGCTTCTTTTTCCTTATGAAATCATACCTGTAGGTCAAGCGGTAGGAATTGAAGCGGTAGTTGCCGTTCAATGGAGTGTTTGCCGGAAAAGTCTCCTCAAAAAAGAAGATATCCTGATTGACACTCCCTGAAGCTTTCAGGCTGAGCGGAGCCACGAAGGCGAAGACCGTATGCCGCTCACCGAACTGATACCCCAAGCGGAAACGGAAGAAAACGGACGAATCCGTCTGGAGATCCTCGGATAACGAAAATTCCGTTCCTGTGTCCCCGGGAATCCTCACATCGTTGTATCCGCTGGATACGAGCCCTGTCTCAATGTCGAGAAACCATTTTGCTTCAGCGCTGGAGAATGCCAGGAGAATTGTGATCGCCAGAGCGAAAATAATGCCTGTACTCTTTTTTTTCATTTTAAACTCCTTTCTCCTACTCATCATTATAGCAAAAGCTTTGATATATTATTCTTCCTGCAGTCAAAAAAGGGATTCTCCTTAGAATAACTCTCCCTAGGTAGAAAACCTGTATTTCTGAATCTCTTTGAGCTATGCTTTCCCTTCTACTTATAAAACTCGATGCGTGAGACGGCGATATCTGCTTTGAAGGCTTTTTTCGCTCCGACAACACCCAGACGTTTCAATTTTTTCGGGTTCAAGGCGGCCTTCAGGCTCTGTGGAGTGAACTGTTCAAAAGGGATTTCAACCTTTTGCCACTGGTTATCCGCAAAGAATGGTGCCTCGTAATACTGCCAGGGCAGCCAGGTCTTGCTCGAGCGGAGATGGACATAATAGTTCTCACCGTTGCCCTTGACCCAGAGGCGAATGCCAGTGAACTGGCTGGCATCAAAAGGCCGGCCGTTCTGTCGAAGAGGCAGTGCGACCTGGACGAACCCGCCTCTATTTTTCAGCGAGACAT
>Ga0209636_10002587_pt1 | contig 18492 bp, 16 predicted proteins | sample DeeMarSWOR152_54_FD_187464 | JGI IMG/M metagenome (GOLD analysis project Ga0209636, IMG submission 187464) | Marine sediment microbial communities from White Oak River estuary, North Carolina - WOR-1-52-54 (SPAdes) (version 2) | ecosystem: Environmental > Aquatic > Marine > Intertidal zone >... | reverse complement strand
CCCGTGATACCGCGACAGGCTATCGCATAACCCACCGGAGCGAAAAATCCTTCCTTCGTAATCTTCCCAAAGAAATCACACGTCATATTCCCTCATCTCGCCATGGTTCCAATCCAGTGAGGGGTTATAGAGGTAAGCAACGCCAAGAATCAGTAGCCGAATTTCCCCGTCCCCAGAGGACTGGAGAAAACTCCCAATTGGCGTTGACAATCCCGGAGAAATATGTTAATGAATTCACATTTTAGCCGGTCCTCCTGAACCAGCCCCCTCAAATTCCAGGGTGATTTTAGGAAGCACCAAGAACGTTGAGGGCAAAAGGAGGTCCGTGAAGGACAATTTTGAGAAGGGACAGCCTCAGAAAAGCCTACCAGGCTTTTGCCATGTTCGGAAGCTTCGGTTTCATCATGGCAGCTTCCATCCTCGTCGGTTACTTCTTGGGGAGCTTTTTGGACAAGAAATTGGGCACGGAACCCTGGTTGCTCATCATCTTCCTGTTTCTGGCGATCGCGGGGGCTTTTATCGAATTTTTCAAGGCCTTTCAGAGATTCGTGGCACTAAACTCCAAGGATAAACGGCGAAAAAGAGAAGATACCCCGTAGAGGAACGGCCACTGTAGAATGAAGGCGAGCCTCGCTCCATTAACCATCGATAAGGACTTCCCCCGGCGGGTCTTCAAGACGTCGATGGTGCTCTCCGCCCTGATCACCCTTCTGTTATTCCTGTACGGCCAATGGTCTATCACACTCGGGTTCATGATAGGGGCCGCCATAAGCATTCTGTTCTTCAAGATCCTCTGGTGGACTGTGGACCAGATCTTTAAACGCTCAGGGAAAAAAGCCCTTTACTTCTCATTAAAAATATTTATTGTCAAATTTCCCCTCTTGGGAATTCTTCTCTATTATCTATTTCTGAATGTCGATATCAACCCGTTTGCCCTTGTTAGCGGAATTGCGGTACTCCAAGCAGTGATGTTCTTAAAAGCCATCGGGGTTGTAATCGCTAACTCGACCAGGAAATCGGCTCAGTCAAGAGACACGAAACCCCCGAATTCTGAGCCAATGGAAAATAACCCCGGGAGGATCGCCCCGTGAGTGAAGGCGGGAATTTCAAAACAGAGCTGCCATCGTTTCTCGAAATCATGGGAATTGATTTGCACCGTCACCTCCTGGGGGTGTCGCTCCACGAATGGGTTCCCGTAATCATGTCCCTGTTGGTCGGCATTTTACTCATTCTGTTATCTTACATAGGGACGAGGCGCCTCGAAAAGGTTCCCCGGGGGTCTCAAGCGCTGCTGGAAGTCATCGTAGAGGGATTAGAGAATTTTCTGAGGAGCGTCATGGGACCGACAGCTCCAAAATATCTCCCCTTCATCGGGACCATATTCATATACATCCTTACCATGAACTTATGGGGATTGATTCCCCTGATGCATTCACCCACGAATAAACTTAATACAACGGCGGCATTAGCCCTTGTCGTCTTTTTCAACACCCATATTCAAGGGGCAAAAAAACACGGAATCATCAATTATGCGAAACATTTTGCTGATCCCCTCTGGTTAGCCCCGTTAATGGTCCCCATTCATATCGTGGGTGAGTTAGCGCGCCCTCTCTCCCTTGCCCTTCGGCTTTTTGGAAACCTTACGGGTGAGGACATTGCCATCGCCGCTTTGGTCAGTCTTGTCATCCTCATCCCCGTTTTTGTCCCTGTTCCCGTCCATCTTTTCATGGTGGTCTTAGCCATTCTGTTTTCAACGATTCAGGCGATTGTCTTTACTCTCCTATCCGCTATTTATATTGCGAGTGCCACAGGGGCACTTGAGGAAGAATAGGCAGGAAATTGTATCCTAAAAAGTCTCAGAAGGAGGTCGAATCATGGGTTTTCTTTATTTAGCTGTTCTAGCAGGTGCTATTGGTGCTGCAATTGCGCTAGCTGCCATCGGAAGCGCATCTAACTTAGGCAAGGCTGTCACAGCAGCGATGGAAGGTACAGCTCGCCAGCCTGAAGCAGCGGGGGACATCCGGACAACCCTCATCATCGGCGGTGCCCTTATCGAGGCGTTGACGATCTATGCGTTGATTCTGGGCATACTCCTCTGGACGCGCCTCCCCAGTGCAACGGCTATCCTGGAGGCGCTGGGGAAATAGCAGACTAAAGGGGTGGTTTCAATGGGGGAGGCATTATCGGCCTTAGGCGTGAACATTAAGATCGTCATCATCCAAGCCATCGGTTTCCTCATCCTCCTCTGGCTCATGAAGAAGTTTCTCTTCGGGCGCATCCAAGGGATCATGCAGAAGAGGAGGGAGGAAGTCGTTGAAGGCTATGAGAGGAATGAGAGGGTTCGACAAGAGCTCGAAGAACTGAAGAACAACTACGAGGCGAGGCTGGCGAATATCGAGAGTGAAGCCACCCAGAAAATGGAACAAACGGTGAAAGAAGCCCAAAAACTGGCTCAGGAGATCTTGACCACTACACGACAACAGGCTGATGAGATGAGAGAAAGGGCGGTCTATGATTTCAACCAGGAGAAGAAGAAGGCCCTCACCGAGATTCGAGATGAGGTGGTCAACCTCTCGATGGAGCTCACCACGAAGATGATCCAGAAGTCCATGGATAAGAAGACGGCTGAAAAACTGGTGGACGATTTCATCGGTGAGTTTGGAGGGTTGAACCCTTGATTGAGCGAAGGATAGTCATCCGCTACGTGAAGGCTCTCCTGGATGTCGCCGTGAGGGAGGGGGATCTGAATCGGGTCGGAAGGGAATTGATGCAGGTTCAGATGATCTTGCGCGAAAACAGCCAACTGCGGGAATTTCTTCTTCACCCAAGGGTCCCCCCGTCGAAGAAGAAGAAGGTTGCCCAAGATATCTTCAAGGGCCTTGTTTCTCCCCTCGTCTTCCACGCCTTGTGCCATATTGTGGACAAGAAGAGGGAGGAGATTCTCACGGTCATCGGGGACGAGTTCAAGGAGGCCGCGGATGAGGCCCGGGGAATCGTAAAGGCGAGGGTTCAGACAGCCATCGAGATCTCCGAGGAGAGGCTGAAAGGCCTCAAGGAACGCCTTGAGCAATTCCTGGGCAAGCGGGTCGATCTGCACGTCGAGGTGATCCCGGAAATCCTGGGGGGAATAATCCTTTGGATCGGCTCCCAGATCATCGATGGGAGCGTGAGGGGGAGGCTGGAGCGAATAAGAAATCAGCTGCTCGAGCTGAAGGTCGCCTAAACAGGAAGTTTTTTCGATTGCATACTATTCGAGGGGTACGGAACCATGGAACTCAGACCTGAAGAAGTCACATCCATCATCAGGAAGGAGATCGGGGAATATGAGGAAAAGCTCAGGATGGAGAGCGTCGGGACCGTCCTCCAGGTCGGTGATGGGGTGGCTCGAGTCTATGGCCTTGACCAGTGCATGTACAGCGAGCTCCTGGAATTTCCCCACGGCATCCATGGTATCGCCTTGAGTTTGGAAGAGGATACCATCGGGGTCATCATCCTGGGGGACACAGCCCATGTGAGAGAAGGGGATACCGTCAAATCCACGGGGAGCGTTATCTCCGTCCCCGCTGGCGAGCCCTTGTTGGGGCGTATTATCAGCCCCCTGGGCGAACCCCTGGATGGAAAAGGCCCCATCGTCACGGATACATTCCTGCCCATAGAGGGGCATGCCCCCAACGTCGTCGAGCGACAGCCGGTGAAGGAACCCCTTCAGACGGGCCTCAAGGCCATCGATTCGATGATCCCCATCGGGAGGGGCCAGAGGGAATTGATCATCGGCGACAGGCAAACGGGAAAGACCGCCCTCGCAGTTGATACGATCATCAATCAGAGGGATACCGATGTCAACTGCATCTATGTCGCCATCGGGCAAAAGCAGTCGACGGTCCTCCGGGTGATGGAAACGCTGGAGAGATTCAATGCCATGGCCTATACCACCGTCATCGCTGCCAATGCGAGCGATCCAGCCCCCATGCAGTACATTGCCCCCTATGCCGGATGCGCCATGGGGGAATACTTCAGGGACTCGGGCCGACATGCCCTCATCATATACGATGACCTCTGGAAGCACGCAGTAGCCTATCGACAGGTCTCCCTGCTCCTTCGCCGGCCACCCGGACGGGAGGCCTTTCCGGGCGATATCTTCAACCTCCACTCCCGACTCCTCGAGAGGGCGGCCAAGCTGAACGAAGAAGGGGGGGGCGGGTCATTGACGGCCCTTCCCATCGTGGAGACTCAGGCGGGAGACTACTCCGCCTACATTCCTACCAACGTCATCTCCATCACGGACGGACAGATATACTTGGAGGCTGATCTCTTCTACGCCGGAGTTCGCCCGGCAATCAACGCGGGCTTGTCCGTCTCCCGTGTGGGCGGAAACGCCCAGATTAAAGCCATGAAGGCCGTTGCGGGGAGTCTGAGATTGGACCTTGCCCAATATCGGGAGCTCGCGGCGTTCACCAAGTTCGGGGCGGAACTCGATAGGGTAACCCAGGCCCAGTTGAATCGGGGTGAAAGGCTCGTGGAAGTCCTGAAACAGAATCAATACGAGCCCATGTCCGTGGAGGATCAAATCGCCATCATCTTCATTGCAAACGAGGGATTTCTGGACGATCTTCCGCTCAATCAAGTCAAGTCCTTCGAGGCTGGATTTCTATCATCCCTGCGGGAGAACTATGCCTTTGCTCGGGAAAAGCTCCGAAGCCAAAAGGAATTGACTCCCGACATTGCGGATGCCTTGAAAAAGGCCGCCCAGGCATTCAAGGAGGGCGAGGAAGGGTAGGCATGGTTGAATCCACCAGGGCAATTCGGCGAAGGATTCGCGGCATCAAGAACATACAACAGATTACGAAGGCCATGCAGATGGTGGCCGCGGTGCGGTATGCCCGCATGCGAAGCGCTGCGGAAAATGCCAGGCCTTATGTAACCAAACTACAAGAGGTCATGGCCAACCTGCGTCAATCCATGACTTCCATCGAACATCCCCTCTTCGCACGGAGGGAGGTTCGGAAGATTTGGTGCGTGCTGTTTACTGGCGATAGGGGCCTCTGTGGGACGTACAATATGAATATCATCGGAGAGGCGAACAGATTCGCAGAGGCCCAGGCCCCCAGGCAAATAGAATGGTTTATCATCGGAAAGAAGGGCCACGACGCCCTCAAGCGAAAGGGTTATCCCATTAAAGCCTTCTTCCCCACTGGCTCGGGGGAGTTGTCACCACCGGATATGCGAAATCTCGTCAATGATCTCATCCATGGGTATGAGGCCCGTGAGGTGGATGAAGTCCATCTCCTGTTCACTCAGTTCGTGACCGTGCTGACCCACAGACCGACCCAGGTAAAAATCCTCCCCTTGGAGGGGGGACGCGACCGGGGAGAGGACCAGGTTCAGACCGATTTTATCTACGAACCATCGGCCCAGGAGATCATCACGTCCTTGGCTCCCCTGTTCATCGAAACCCAGATTTTCCACGCCATTATAGAATCCTTTGTAAGCGAACAGGCGGCGAGAATGGTTAGCATGAGAAACGCCACTGATAATGCCGACGAGATCATCAGGGACTTGACCCTGCGGTACAACAAGGCCAGACAGGCCTCCATCACCAAGGAGCTCATCGATATCGTTTCCGGGGCGGAGGCTCTCAGGGCTGCGTAGTCGTTACACTCTCGGATTGAAGGGGGTTGATTGTGAAAGTCGGAAAAATTGCCCAAGTCATCGGACCCGTCGTCGATGTGAGGTTCTTCACGGAGGATCTGCCATCCATTTACAACGCCCTCAAAATCGAGGACAAGGAAAAGGGGATCAATTTGACCCTCGAGGTGGCTCAGCACCTGGGAGATAATATCGTACGTTGTATCGCCATGGCCCCCACGGACGGCCTCGTCCGAGGCATGGATGCCGCGGATATGGAGGGATCCATTACCTTTCCCGTGGGGCCTGAAACCCTTGGGAGGGTCTTCAACCTGTTGGGAGAGCCCATCGATGAAAGGGGAGGCGTGAATGCGCAAAAGAGGTACCCGATCCACCGGCCTCCGCCCACGTTTGAGGACCAGGAAACGGCCACGGAGATCTTCGAGACGGGCCTCAAGGTCATCGACCTTCTCGCCCCGTACCCCAAGGGGGGAAAGGTGGGCCTCTTCGGGGGCGCCGGCGTTGGAAAGACCGTTCTCATCATGGAATTGATTCGCAATGTCGCCACGGAGCACGGCGGGGTCTCGGTCTTCGCGGGGGTCGGGGAGAGGACGCGAGAGGGTAACGACCTCTGGCTTGAGATGAATCGTTCCGGCGTTATCGAGAAGACGGCCTTGGTTTTCGGTCAAATGAATGAACCCCCCGGCGCCCGGCTGAGGGTTGGCCTTTCAGCTCTCACTGCGGCCGAGTACTTCCGGGACGAAAAGGGACAGGACGTGCTCCTATTCATCGACAACATCTTCCGATTCGTCCAGGCGGGATCCGAGGTCTCGGCCTTGCTCGGCCGGATGCCCTCGGCCGTGGGCTATCAGCCTACACTATCCAATGAGATGGGGGAACTCCAGGAGCGGATTACCTCCACCAAGCGCGGATCTATCACCTCAGTTCAGGCCATTTACGTACCGGCTGACGACCTCACCGACCCTGCTCCCGCGACCACGTTCTCCCATCTGGATGCCACTACCGTTCTGTCCAGGCAACTGGCGGAGCTCGGGATTTACCCGGCAGTGGACCCCTTGGACTCAACATCCCGAATCCTGGATCCCAGAGTTGTTGGGGAGGAGCACTACTCCGTGGCGAGGACGGTTCAGCAAATCCTCCAGAAGTATAAGGAGCTTCAGGACATCATCGCGATCCTCGGCATGGAGGAGCTTTCGGAGGAGGATAAGCTCACCGTCACCAGGGCCCGAAAGATCCAGAGGTTCCTCTCACAGCCCTTCTTCGTGGCAGAGGAGTTCACCGGGGCCAAAGGGGTCTATGTTCCCCTCCGAGACACCATCAAGGGGTTTAAGGAGGTCATAGAGGGAAAACACGATGATCTCCCCGAAAGCGCATTCTACATGGTAGGGACGATCGAAGACGTCCAGGCAAAGGCGAAACTGATCCAAGAGAGAGCGGAGGCGTAAGGGAGATTCATGGCCAAGACCTTTAAGTTTGAAATCCTCACGCTGAAAAGGACGGCCTACACGGGCATGGTCATTTCCGTGATTGCCCCCGGGGCCAAGGGCAGGTTCGGCGTCCTGGTGAGACACGCTCCCATGATCAGCAGCTTGGAAACCGGGGCCTTGAAGATCCGAGAACCAGCTGGCAAGGAGGTTTCGGTGTTTCTGGGAGAGGGGTTCTTGATGGTGGAGAAGGATAATGTGGTGATCCTCGCAAGCCGAGCTGAAATGGCCCATGAGATCGACGTGGAACGGGCAATAGCCTCACGGGATCGGGCATTGACACGGCTGAAGGAAAAGCCCCCCGGTCTGGATATCGCTCGTGCGGAAGCATCGCTGCACCGGGCGCTGGCCCGCCTCAAGGTCGCGGGGCCACCTTGAGGTGCTCGGCCATCGACTTATCCCTGGCCCTCCTCGCCCGCCGTAATTTCTCCACCAAATCGTATGATGCGCCCCTCAGCTCCCCGAAGGGTACATCCGGTTTGATCTCCCTGCCGTGAAAATCCGACCCAGCCGTCACCAGGAGGCCGTATCGTTCACTGACCTCCCTGAAGTAGTGTTCGTCTTCTTCCCCGTGATAGCTGGAGTAGACCTCCAGCCCCTCGAGCCCCGCCTTAATCAAGCCTACCAAGCGCTCATCCTTTACCTCCGCGGGATGGGCCAAGACGGGTATTCCTCCCAGAGACCGCACTAGGCGGATTGCCTCGGGGGTGGAGATGAACCGGATGGGAACGGAGGCCGGCTTTCCCCCTGCCAGGTAGTCGAGGTAGAAGTTCAAGTAGGGGGAACTGGAGCGTTCCCCATCGATGTAAACCCGTAGCCGGGGATCCCTCCGGTTTTCCCCCCTCTCCAAAAGCGCCTTGAGGTAGGAGACACCCGTCGGTTCCCTTCCCAGGGAGTACCGCTCCACATCCTTCGCCGATAGCGCAAAGCCCAACTCCCTCAAGCGCTTCACCCTCTGCCGAATTTGCATTCCCTTGTCGGCCTCCAGCCCCTTTAACCACCGCAGGAGCCCCTGGTCTTGGTGATCGATGAAATAGCCCAAGAGGTGAAAATCATAACCCTCATAGTGGGTGTTGATCTCGATACAGGGAATGAATTCGATTCCGTACTCCGGGGAGATCCTCAATCCCTCCTCCACGCTTTCCACGGAATTGTGGTCGGCGAAGGCAATGGCCTCGAACTTGAGCTCCCGCGCCATTTGGAATATCTCCTTGGGGCTGTGCTGTCCATCGGAACTCGCCGTGGTGTGGATGTGGAGGTCGATCATGATCTCACAACCTCGAGCCCGGCATACTTGGCCTTCAATTTCTTCGTTCCGGCAGAGGGGAAGTAGACCCATACCTTGAGGTCATCTCCCCGGCCCTCCCGCGACTTCACCACCCCGGGGCCGAAGATCGGGTGCATCACCCATACCCCCACCTGCAGGTCCTCTTCAGAACTTGGTCCCAATCCAGCGGATACCTCTCCAAGCTGGCTGCTGGAATAATCGAGATGAGGTCCTCCGTCGACCCCCTCATCCCCACCAAAGACCATCACCCCATCCCCAACCATCCGGTTCATGAGCTCGGGGGGAATCTCCTCGATGAAACGGGAGGGGAAATTGAACCGTTCCGAACCGAATACCCTCCTTCGCTCCGCATTGGTAAGATAGAGCATATCCCTTGCCCTGGTCATCCCCACGTAACAGAGGCGCCTCTCCTCCTCCAAGTCTTCAGTCCCTTCCCCTCTCCTGTGATGGGGAAAGAGCCCATCTTCCATGCCCACGAGGAAAACAACCGGGAATTCCAGTCCCTTCGCGCAATGCAGGGTCATCAGTGATACCCTGTTTGACTTATCGTCGTAGTCATCAACATCGCTCACGAGCGAGACCCGATCCAGGAATCCGTCCAAGGTCTTGTCCTCATTCACCTGGTCCTGCTCGAATTGGGTCACCACGTTGACCAGTTCCTCCACGTTTTCCCTCCGGGAAATGGACTCCTCCGTCGAATCCTGGCTCAACCAATCCAAATAACCCGTTCGCGCCAAGATCAACAAAACCAGATCTCGAGGACCGCTAGTCCTCGCGGCCTCCCGCAGGGATTCCATTAAGTCGATAAATTCACGGATCTTTTTCCTGATACCCTCCGAAATGTCTCCTCCCGCTTCCCTGAAGGCGTCATAGAGGGGTATCCCCCTCTCCTTTGCCCGTCCTTCAAGCTTCCCGAGGGTTTTCGGCCCGATACCCCTCGGGGGGCTCTGGATGATCCTCTTCAGGCCCACCTCATCCGAGGGATTCGCGATGACCCTCAGGTATGCAATGACATCCTTGACTTCCTTGCGCTCGTAAAACCGCAGCCCGGCAACAACGGCATAGGGAATGCGAGCCTTGACGAGCTCCTCCTCAATGGCACGGGACTGGGCATTAGTCCGGTAAAACGCCGCGAATTCGCTGTACTTTCTCTCGGGCTGGTTTTGGATTTCCTGGACGATAAAGCCCGCCTCCTCCTGCTCATCCCTTCCCGTGAAATAGACGATGGGTTCTCCCTCCTCGTTCTCCGTCCACAATACCTTGTCCCTTCGTTCCCGGTTCCGTCGAACTACCTGCCACGCCGCTTCCAGAATCCGCTTGGTGGAGCGATAATTCTGTTCCAGCTTGATTACCATCGTTCCGGGGAAATCCCTCTCGAAATTGAGTATATTGGTGATCTCCGCCCCTCGCCACCGGTAGATGGATTGGTCATCGTCCCCAACGACGCAGATGTTCCCATTGCTCCCTACCAGATCCTGGATGAATCGATATTGTATGAAATTAGTGTCCTGGAATTCATCCACCATCACATAGAGCAGGCGATTTTGGTAGTGCTCGAGGACTTCGCGAAATTGCTTGAACAACGTGTTGGTGAACATCAGGAGATCACCGAAATCCAGGGCGTTGTTTCGCCTGAGCATCCCCTGGTAGGCTTGATAGACCAGGGCTACTCTCTTCTGCAACACGTTGAACGGATCCGCCGTGAACTCCTCGTCGGAGATGCCGTAGTTCTTTGCCCGGTCGATTTCCGCTTGGATGGCCCTGGGATGAAAGGTTAGTTGGTCGATCTCCAACTCCTTCATGCATGCCTTGATGGCCTGTTGTTGATCCTTTTCATCGTAGATGACGAAATTTCGACGGAAGCCCAGACGATCGATATATCTTCTGAGGATCCTGACACATGCCGAGTGAAAGGTGCTAATCCAGACCCGTTGACCCATCCCCCCCAGGAGGCGATCTACCCTCTCCTGCATTTCCCTGGCTGCCTTATTGGTGAATGTGACGGCCAGAATCCCCTCGGGGGGAATCCCCTTTTCCCGAATGAGATAGGCGACCCGATAAGTAAGGACCCGGGTCTTCCCGCTCCCCGCCCCGGCGAAAATGAGCAGGGGGCCCTCGGTATTTATCACCGCTTCCCTCTGGACGGGATTGAGGTCTTTCAGGAATTCTAACCTCATTACTCTCTCTCTATACTCCTGCGGAGAACCGCGTTGTTGTAAGCAACAATCACATCGGTTCTCCTCAACATCCCCACCACCCTCTTGGGGTTGTCCTTATCGACCACGGGAAGCTGACCGATGTCCTTGATGCCGAACTTCCCCATGGCATCGTACAGATTGTCATCGGTGGTCAGCGTAATGACATCCTCAGTCATGATGTCCTTGGCAATGACCAAGTCCATCAGGCTCTCCTCCAGGAGTATGGGCCTGATATCCCGGAGCGATATGATCCCCACCAGTTTCTTCTTGCCGTCCACCACCGGGAAATAGGAGTGGGTACTTTCCTTGATGAAATGAAGGAACCTACTGAGGGGCATGATCTCCGAGACAAACGCCACATCCCTTACCATGAAATCCCGAACCAGCAAGGATTTCAGGATGCTGACCTCCCTGCCTGCCTTGACATCGATTCCCCTGCGGACCAATTTCATGGTGTAGATGGACTCCCTCTTCAGCTGACTTGCGGTAACGGCGCTGATGATGCAGGTCATCATCAGGGGCAGGATGATCCGGTAATCATCGGTCAATTCGAAGAGGATCAATATGGCGGTGATGGGGGCATGGGTTGCGCCCGCCACAATGGCCCCCATGCCGACCAAGCTATAAGCCCCCGAGGAGGCAGTGACCGAGGGAAACAGGGAGTGAACGACATGACCAAAGGCTCCCCCCATCATAGCCCCGATGAACAGGGATGGGGCGAAAATGCCCCCGGAACCTCCCGACCCGATGCTGAGCGAAGTGGCGGCGATCTTGGCGAATACAAGGGTTAAAACGAGAAGCCACGACAGCTGCCCCAAGAGGGCCGTGGTGATGCTTTCGTACCCGACTCCCAATATCTGGGGAAAGAAGAGGGAGAGGCATCCGATGGCCAATCCCCCGAGGGCCGGCTTTGCGTACTCCGGGATCCTCAGATCGTCCCACAGATCCTCAGCCTTATAAAGGGACGTGGTGAAGAGCACGGCAACGAGGCCTGCCAGAAGTCCCATGATGAGATAAGCTGGGATCTCCCATACGCTGACCAGCTTATACTCGGGGATAGTGAAGGCGGGGTAGTTCCCGAGAAAGGCCCTGGAGACGACCGTCGCCATGACGGAGGCGAGCACGATGGGGCCGAAGGTGCCCATCTCGAACTCGCCGAGGATCACCTCCAAGGCAAAGATTGCCCCGGCAATAGGGGCGTTGAAGGTGGCGGCGATGCCCGCTGCCGCCCCACACCCCACCAGGTTCCGCAAGCGATTGCCCGAGACCCTCAAGATCTGCCCAAAAGTCGAGCCGATAGCCGAACCGATCTGAACGATGGGGCCCTCCCTCCCAACGGCCCCGCCGGAGCCAATGCAGATGGCCGAGGCCAGGGATTTGACGATCACCACCCTCTTTCGTATTACGCCGCTTCGCATGGCCACCGCTTCCATGACCTCGGGGACGCCGTGGCCCTTTGCCTCCCGGGCGAGGAAGAAGATCAGGGGACCGACGACCGACCCGCCGATGGCCGGGATCAGAAGTTTCCAATACCACGGGATTGATAGAACAATATCGAGGAGGTCTGGGCCCGACCCGTAAAGGATGCTCTGGAATGCCCGAATCAACAGCCGAAACCCGATGGCCCCGAAACCGCCAAGCAAGCCGATGAAAATTGCCAACGTAATGGTGACGGTGTATTCGCTCTTCCGAAAGGAGTCGATGAGATTGAAGAGCGTTTTCCAGAAAGAAGATCGATTCGACATTTCCCCCCGCCTTCGGATTTCGCTATTCAACGGTAACGCTCTTCGCCAGATTTCTCGGTTGATCCACGTCGTTTCCCTTGAAATCCGCGATATAGTACGCCAGAAGTTGGAGGGGAATGGTGAGGAGCACCGGGGTTAGGAGGGGAATGGTGACGGGAATGGAAATAACGTCTTCAACCTTTGAGGCGACCTCCTTGTCTCCCTGGGAAGCCAGCGCAATGATCCTTCCGTCCCTCGCGTGGACTTCCTCGATGTTGTTCATAACCTTCTCATAGGTATTGTCCCTCGCAGCCAAGACGACTACGGGCATCTCCCGATCGATGAGCGCAATGGGACCGTGCTTCATCTCCCCGGCGGGATAACCCTCGGCGTGGATATAGGAGATCTCCTTCAGTTTCAACGCCCCCTCCAGGGCGATGGGATAATTGATGCCCCTGCCCAGGTAAAGGAAATTCTCAGCGTTGACGAACTTCCTGGCCACCCTCTCTATCTCCCCGTGTCCCTTGACAACTTCTTCCAACAAGTGGGGAACCCTAACCAGCGCCTCGATGAATTCCCCCATCTGGGTATGGTCAATATGCCCTAACCGTTTTCCGAGGAAAAGGCTCACGAGATAAAGGGTGACCAATTGGGTTGAGAATGCCTTGGTAGAGGCAACCCCGATCTCGGGGCCGGCGTAGGTAAAGATGGTATAATCCGACTCCCTCGAAAGGCTGCTCTCAACAACATTACAGATAGCCAGGGTCCGCGCGCCCCGCTTCTTCCCCTCCCGCAGGGCGGCCAGGGTGTCGGCCGTTTCCCCCGATTGGGAAATGGCCACGAGCAGGGTCTTATCATCCACGAGGGGGTTTCTGTACCGGAACTCGGAGCCAATATCAGCCTCGACGGGAATCCTGCAGAGGGATTCGATTAAGTAGCGGCCCACTAGTGCCGCGTGATAGGAAGTACCACAGGCAACGATAGCGATTTTATTGATTTCCTTAACCAAGTCTCCGTCGGGGTCCAGCCCCTCGAAGACGATCTCCGATCTGTCCTCGGAGATTCTTCCCCTGATGGTATCCGTGACGGCCCTCGGCTGCTCCATAATCTCCTTGAGCATGAAGTGTTTGTATCCCCCCTTCTCCGCCATGAGGGGGTTCCACATTACCCTCCTGGGTTCCCTCGGGATGACCTTTCCCTCCACATCCAGGATACCCGCATCCCCATCGGAAAGAACCGCCATTTCACCATCCTCGAGAAAGATGAAGTCCCGGGTATAGTTAAGCACAGCGGGGGTGTCGGAGGCGATGAACAGCTCGTTCTCTCCCAATCCAACCACGAGGGGACTCTCGTTCCTCGCCCCGATAAGCTTGTTGGGCTCCTTTTCACAGAGAATCCCGAGAGCATAAGACCCCTTGATCTTCGCAAGGGCACTCCTCACACTTTCTGCGAAGGGTAGGCCTTTCTGCATGAAATGATCGATGAGGTGGGCGATCACCTCGGTATCGGTTTCAGACGTGAAGATGCGCCCCTCATCCACCAAAACCTTCTTGAGGGATCGGTAGTTCTCGATGATCCCGTTATGAACCACGGCAATGCTTCCCGCCTTATGGGGATGTGCATTGTCATCCGAGGGCCTTCCGTGGGTCGCCCATCGGGTATGTCCTATCCCGACCTTCCCGTCGAAGGATTCCCCGGCGATTGCCTCCTCGAGGATTTTCAGCTTTCCCCGGGCTCGCCGGACCTCTATGTTTCCACCATGAAACACCGCTATGCCCGCGGAATCATATCCCCTATATTCCAGCCGCCTCAACCCCTCCATGAGGACCGTAACCGTCTCCCTGGGTCCCAAGTATCCAACGATGCCACACATTTTCCCCGATCCCTCTCGCTATAAAGGCCTATTTCCTTGTCGCCTTCCTCTGCTTCCAACCCCGTATCGTTTTCTGCTTGGAGCGGCTGATGGCCAAAGCATCCTCCGGGACGTCTTTTGTTATGGTTGAACCCGCTCCAATAGTCGAGCCCTTTTTCACGGTAACCGGTGCAACGAGCTCGACATTACTGCCGACGAACACGTCGTCCTCTATTACGGTAGGGTGCTTCTTCTTCCCATCGTAATTACACGTAATGGTCCCCGCTCCGACATTCACACCCTTTCCCACCGTGGTATCCCCGAGGTAGGTCAGGTGGTTGGCCTTCGATCCCTCGCCGATAACGGATTTCTTCACCTCCACGAAATTTCCGATTCGGGCGGTCCGTTTGACCACCGTCCCGGGCCTCAGACGCGCAAAGGGACCGATGCTGGCACCATCCTCGATGGTGCTCTCGGCAATGACCGAGGATGTCTTGATCACCACATCACCCGAGATTTTCGAGTCGGTGATCTGCGAATTCGGCTCGACGATGCACCTCTCTCCTATGATGGTCTCTCCTTGAAGGTAGCAATTGGGATAGATGGTCGTGTCCCTTCCCACTCGAACCGTTTTATCGATGTACGTGGTCTTGGGATCGACGATGGTCACACCATCGAGCATCATTTGGGTGAGCAATTCATTGCGGAGGATTTCATCGGCCTTCGCCAAATCGACCCGCGTGTTAATGCCCATCACCTCCGTGGGGTCCTCCACCGCAAAACCGTATGCCCTTTTCCCCTGTTGATTGGCGATGGCTACAATATCCGTCAGATAGTACTCGCCTTGGGCGTTGTCAGTGCTCACCCGCCTGAGTGCCTCGAAGAGAAAGGGTGAATCTACGCAGTATATCCCGGCATTGACCTCCCGTATGGCCATCTCGGGAGGGGAGGCGTCTTTTTCCTCGACGATTCTCCGGATCAATCCACCATCCATTCTCACAATTCGACCGTAACCAGCGGGGTCCTCCAAAATCGCCGTCATAACGGTGATGGTGCTGCCGCTGCTCTTATGGGCATCGATAAATCTCCGAACAGTATCCCTTTTAAGCAGGGGTACATCACCGCAGAGGATCAGGACCCTTCCCTTGAAGCCCTTCAAATGGTCTTCGGTGCAGAGCACGGCATGCCCCGTCCCTATGGGATCCCCCTGGTCCACGAACGTCAGCCGGTCGTCGATGAAGTGAGCTCGAATTTTCTCCCCCTGATATCCCACCACTACGATGGTCTTCCCCGAGTTTATGCCATTGAGGGAAAGGTCGATGGGGTAGCTGAGCATGGGAACGCCCAGCAGCGGATGCAGTACCTTGACGAGATCCGATTTCATCCGAGTTCCCTTGCCGGCGGCCAGGATTATGGTAGATAGGTCTTCCACTTCGCGAATTCTCCTCTCCAATCATTATATTGTGTAATTTCAAGCTATTATATCCCATTTCGCGCCCCAGTCAAGGTGAACGAGCAAATCCAGTTCCCTGAGCGGATTTCCCCTTATGCCATTTGCCATTTAGGCCTCAAAAAGGAAGGTCTGAGGGGGTTGAAAGAACGATCGGCATCACAAATATGTTGACAAAAAATTATTCCCATAGTAATAGGTTATCATTCCATTGTTCTTTGACCGATAAATCATTCGCTATTTAGGTGGTCCGCAGAAGCGGAACGAAAAGGGAAGACGGTGAGAGGCCGTCGCGGACCCGCCGCTGTAAGTGGGGATCTCCTGATTTTCTCACATAAGAATCGGGGGGCTCTTTGGGAGATCGGGAATGTAAATCACTCGGTCTTCCGAGGGCGAAACTTGCAAGGGCCACTGTCCTTCACCGAAGGATGGGAAGGCGCAAGGAGTAGAATGATCCACGAGTCAGAAAACCTGCCTAAATAGCCTTCACGGAAGTCTTCGAGGGTTGAGATGTGAAGGGTAAGAGCGGGTTAAGGCCCAGTCTCCTTGGGAGGCTGGGCCTTTTTTGTTAAATGTACCGTCAAGCGTTGGGGAGTGTTATCGCAAACGGGGGTTAGAGAGATGAAAAAGATAGTCAGCTTCACCGTGGTCCTGTTTTTGAGTTCCCTTCCCCTGCTGGCTTTCGCCCAGGAAACCGAGGAGAGGGAGGTTGTTCTCAAGGAGGTCGTCGTCACTGCGACCAGGGAAAAGCGGGAAGTCAGAAAGGTTCCCGCCAACGTCACCGTCATCACCGAGGAGGACATTAAGAACTCTAACGCAAAAACCGTACTGGATCTTCTCCGCACCGAAGAGGGTATCGTGGTGAGGGATCTGCTCGGCATCGGGAAGGCCCAGGTGGACTTACGCGGATTCGGGGAAACAGGACCCTTCAACACCCTTGTCCTGGTTGACGGAAGGCGCGTCAATGAAATCGATCTCAGCGGAGTCGATTGGACCCAACTTCCCTTGGACCGAGTCGAGCGCGTCGAAATCGTGCGGGGAACCGCGAGCGTGCTATACGGCGATAATGCTGTTGGTGGAGTGATTAACATCATCACCAAAGCTCCGGCCGAGAAATTGACAGCCAGGGCTGGTAGCATCTTTGCCAGCTATGGCCGCCTTAGGGGAGAGGCCTCTGTGGGCGTCGGGCATGAAAATATAGCGGGTTCTCTTTTCGTAAGCTATGACTCAACCGACGGATATCGCGATAACAATGAATTCCGAACGCGGGATGTGGGAGGGAAAATCGTCTTTGACCCCACGGAATACCTCAGTTTCAAGCTGACCGGGGCCTATCACCAGGATAACTTCGGCCTTCCGGGCCCGATTTCGGAGACCCAGCTCGCTATTGACCGACGGGCTGCCAGAAATCCCTTTGATGAGGCGGAAACCATAGATCAGTACGTGAACCTCGATGGAGATTGGGATATGGGGGGATATGGGAGGATCGTCGCGGACGTTTCCTTCAGGGATCGTGAAAGTCAGGACGAGTTTGTCAGTTCCTCTTCAGCCACTGACAGGGAGCTACAGACCTTTAGCTTCACACCCCGATACTCTTGGAATGGAAAAATCTTGGATCGTGCAAACACCCTCATCGCGGGGATCGACATCTACACATCCGAACTGGATGTGGATTTCTTTTTCGGGACCCCTTTGGTTCCATCGGGCCTTACCGATATTGAGAGGGATTCGTACGGGTTCTACGTCAACAATGATTTCTCCATCCTGGAAAACCTCATCCTCTCGTTAGGCGCTCGTCACGAACGGGTCCAATACGATCTCAAACAAGAGGACCTTCTCTTTGGCCTGGCCCCCCTGGACGACACAATCAGGGACCGCGAAAATGCCTACAGCGCCGGGCTCACCTTCCTCTACACCGAAAGGTCATCTCTTTTTGCGCGGATTAACCGAAGCTTCCGTTTTCCCCTGACGGATGAGCTCATAGTCTTTGATTTTTTTACCGGAAGTATCAATGTTAATCCAGATATCAAGCCCCAAACGGGTCAACACTATGAAGTAGGGATAAGGCACTTTTATGCCCCAGACATTGAGGCACTGCGGTTTCTGAACGCCGATGTCGAGGCGAGGGCCACCCTCTTTCGGGCAGAGATCAAGGATGAGATCTTCTTCAATCCCCTGACCTTCACCAACGAAAACCATCCGGAGACCCTCCATCAGGGCGTGGAGATCGGAAGCAAGGTGGATCTCTTCAAGAGATTAACCCTCTTTGGAAACTACACCTTTGAGAAGGCGACCTTCGATGACGACCCCTTTGTCGGCAACAACATACCAGCCGTGCCGAGGCACAAGGCAAATCTGGGATTTCGAATCTATGACATCTTTCCAGGATTCACATTTTCGGCCAACTACAACTTCGTGGGGTCAAGTTACGTCATCAGCGACCAGGCAAACCAGTTCGACAAACTGGACAAATACTACACCATCGATGCAAGGATCTCCCAGGAGTGGAAGTGGTTCAAGGCCTTTGTTGGGGTGAACAATATTACAAACCGGGAGTACTCAGAATATGCGGTTCTCGGTGGGTTTCCAACAGTGCGTAACTTCTATCCCGCCCCCGAGAGGAACTGGGTCGCCGGCCTCGAAGCAGTGTTCTGACCCTTTTCACCATTTTCCCTTGACAGGCACGGGGTGCTTATATTATAAATGCCATAACCAATTAATGCCGGGATAGCTCAGTCGGTAGAGCAGGGGACTGAAAATCCCCGTGTCGGTGGTTCAATTCCGCCTCCCGGCACCTTTAAAAGCTTACCATTGTGGCAGGATCAATCATGGTCCTGCCTTTTTTCTTGT